>ERZ761609.100-NODE-100-length-122064-cov-23.209149_pt1 | contig 122064 bp, 59 predicted proteins | sample MGYA00511163_ERZ761609 | MGnify/ENA primary metagenome ERZ761609 (study PRJEB28899, sample SAMN02445070) | bioreactor sludge metagenome | biome: EBPR sludge | place: Australia: Brisbane, Thorneside Wastewater Treatment Plant | collected 2011-12-16 ... | reverse complement strand
AAAAGCTTTCGCACACGATTGAGATTGATTCTAAGTTTGAAGACGGCTATGAGGCGCTTGCGGTTATTCTGATCAATCAGGATAAAATCAGCGAAGCAGTTCAAATCATCGCCGAATGGCTCAAAATCAACCCCAATGCGGTCATGGCTTACACCAACCTCTCCCGGTGCCTCATGCGGCAGGGCAAAATTCCCGAAGCTGAAGAAGCCCAAGCCAAAGCGGCAACGCTCGGCTGGAGACAGGCCGCGGGACTAAAGCCTCAATCCGAACCAACCGCGGTGGATAATCTTGAAAAAATTGAGCGGTTTAAAAAGGTCATTGAGCTGGATCCAGCCGATGTATTAGGTTACTTCAGTTTGGGCAACGCCTATCTGGACGCGTATAAAAAAGACCTCGCCCGTCAAACTTTTGAAAAAGCGGTGCAAGTTGATCCAGAACATTCTTCGTCCTATTACGGCTTAGGACAAGCATGGGAAGCATTAGGCAATAAAGAAAAGGCTACTGAAATTTACAAGCAAGGCATCACGGTTGCAGATAAAAAAGGCGATATGATGACCCAGCGCAAAATGGAAGCCCGTCTGAGAACGCTGAAAGCTTAAGCGGCAGTTGCGTAAGCTTTAACCGTTTCGAACATTCGGCGTATTTCGGAACGCAAATTAAATAAGCCTAAGCGTTCTTCGGAAATCGTAAACTGCACTCCATCTCTGAAAAAGTCCGTAATCTGCCCCGATGCGTCCAATGCCAAAAGCCCCGCAGCAGTTAACCCCATGCTGCGGCTTTCTTTGGTATAGGTTCGCAAAACATGCTTTTTATGCTCAGTCTGCGGCACCAGCTTAGCCAGTTCTTTGGAAAGACTGATCGCCGACGGCAATGAAGACCGAACCGTTAATTTAATAAATCGCTTTACGTCCTCAATGGCCCCCGCCTGATACAAAACTTGTTCGCGAACATTCACCAAACCTTGCAAATGGCGGTCAACCTCATGCAACATTTCTTCATACTTTTCAGCCGCATCTCGGTCACCGGGCGTTACAAATCGAAACTGCATCTTGGGATTCACCATCAGCGCGAGCACAATCGCCTCCACGGTCTGACTGAAAAACTCTTTGTCTCTAAGTTCCTCAACGCTAATTTCATCCAAAACAAGCGCCTCACCCTGAAATCTCGCAAAAAGAGCGCTGTGCTCCGCTTGCAATTTCCTCACCATTCCAAATGCTTTATCCCATCCTAACCGCGAAGTCAAATCCGCTAAAACAACCATGATCCGCTCCGCACTAAGCTCTCGATCCGTAAAAAATTGAGCAATCACAACGGCCGCATCGGAGGGATTCAAGCTATCAATTTGCCCAATCAACGCCTCATAAGCTTTCTCAAAACTTAAAGATAACTCCGGAGCGGCAACCAAAACTTCATCAGAAGTCGCAGCTATTTCATTTTTTGCCCCGCGCATTTCGGAACGACCATCCGCAGTCAGCAAAATTTCCGTAATTTTTGCTACAATTCGGTCACGGTTTTCCGGGCTGGAGTTCTCGGTTATTTTTCCCGCGGTATATTCCTCATCCAAAATTGACTTCACTCTCTGAAGCCTGTCGGCATCCTTTAAAATTTCCGGCTTAATCCAAAAGATCACAACACCAAATCGATTTTCGCGCTCGACCAAGCCCGCTCTTCGCAAAACACGCATGTCCCGTTCAAGGGTGTCAAACGAAAGTCTTGTCTTTAAGTTTAACTCCGCTAAATTAATTTCGCTCGCGGGTTTGTCGCGCGCAATTAAAAAGTCAAAAATACTTGCGGGTGACCCTACCAAGGCAAGTTGAGGCTCAGGATGCGTTTCAAAAAGATGCGCAGCAGTGGGCATCGGGGCATTCCCCTTGTTTTTAGATAATGCCACTACTTTATCCATGGCTTCTGTTGCATGTCCATAATCAAACGGGTGTCCTGCAATGAAACGCAAAAGATCACTTCTGCCGTATTGCTCTGCAAGTTGAATCAGCGCGGCGGCCGAAGCATCATGCACTTGGCGCGCGAGGGCGTCGGTTGCCGACTGATTGAGCGCCTCTGCGGATAAATCGAAAGCATGAACGTAAAGGGGGACGGCTTCCGGGGTCATATTATAAGATTGCGCAGCTCCCTGTAAAAACTCTAATTTGGCTGCAACTGAAATCTTATTCGACGCCAAAATAATTTCCCGCGCCACTTCAGGAGTAACGTCATAATGATTTAATTTAATGCGCTGATACAAATCAATCAAAGCCTTAGGCGTGGTATCCCGGCTATCCAAGTATTGATAAACAATATTGAAATCCGACTCCTCGTAGAAGTGAGCAAGCTCACTTTCCGTCAACGAAACTAATTCTTTAACATTTTCCGGCCATCCGTCATATTCGGATTTTTCTACTCTGCCTTCAGCTAAATAGTCCTGCAAAATACGAATAGTGACATAAAGACGTGTTTTTGCTTCTTCAAATGCGATTCGGGCAAACCAGTCAGGAATGTTAACCGCAAGCGCCCGGTCAAATGCGATCGGATTCACCTCGTAGGCTATATCACGAATATATTGCATTCCCTTTTCCAGAAAAGCGAGAGTGATAACATCCGATAACGCTTTATGACGAAAATCTGCGTAAGTTTCATCGTAGAGGCTTGATTTGTGATCGGGCATACTGGAAGCCCATACCTCCATCAAGCCGTCGTAGCTTAATAGAAAATCGAGCGCGTCTTGTCCTAAAACATTACGCTGCATCCCCATCATCACACGTCCATCCGGACGTGTTGCTTTATAGCTGTTCTTTGCGGTGTATGCCGCAAAGTTCTTTCTCACGGCGGCATCATTCAAATCATTCAGATCTATTTCCGTATTTGAGTTATAGACATCAACTCTGCGGACCGGAATTATGAGGCCATTGCTTAACGTCATCTCAGAACTTACGTCATCTATATTGCCTCGGCTTGTCACCCTAATTCCTGATTGTTTGGCAAGAATATCTTCCAGATCGGTGAGAGCTTTGTCCTTACGTACAGAATGGAACATAACGGTAAATTTTCCATCCGCGTACCGATTCATGTTCTTCGGTTCAGAAAAAATCTGAAGCATATTGGCATGAATTTCTAACGGGGCTTTTACGCGATGATATTCGTCAATGCTCAGCCTCAAACGGATTTGTGGCTTATGGGGATTCTTTTGCGCCGCAGCAAACACCTTTTCAACTATTTGTTGAGCTTTTCCATAGTCACGTCCCCAAAATCCGCTGGTCACAAGATCAATGCGATGCGCCTTGGCCCCGGCGATCATTCGCAAAAGCTTCTCTAACTCAACAAAAGGATCACCTCCGCCAGAAACAACAATGGACGCCGGATTAGCGTCTTCCGTAAACCGAATAAAGCGTTCAACACCTTCGTCATCAAACGCGTTTTCACGTGTTCTCTTGCCTTTCATATCGGAACTAAAATAGCAAAACGAGCAACCGACGGGACACAATTTGGTCGGAAAAACATAAATGGTGGGTCTGTTTTTAAAATCTTCCGTGGCGGGTTCAGAAATGCGCAAAAAGCGCAATATTTGATCCCGCAACGGCTGCGGATTGCTAAAAGCCCGTCGAGCAGTAGCAATCGCAACACGAGACGGCGGTCCCCTGCCGGCTTGCAAATTCTTGTAGAAGTTCCCGGGGCGTCCCGCTCCGTCATCAACCCGCTTTGATCCTCTTAATTTTGGATAATGAACATCCTCTGCGCCGAGTTCAGCGACACTTGTAATTCCATCCGAAGCTGATTCACCGGGTTTATCCAGCAGTTTAAAATCCTCATAGTCAATAACGCGGTCGATTGAGTTCGCCGTTCTTGCCTCGTAAGCTGCAAAGCTGGGCGCAATAAATTCATCATACTTTCTCCGGCTCACTTCGCTAATGCGGCCGTCTCTTGCAATGCTGCGGCTATAATACCGAGACCTTGAGATTTCATGTCCGATTTGCAGTCTCAATCTATAGTCATAGGCCGACTGAAGTTCTTCGCGATTCGCATAAAGTGATTCAACAATGAAAATTCTTCTTTTTCCTTCTGAAGATTTCTTTTTGATAGTAATTTTTTCATCGGCTACGGTAACAGCCGTGTTTTGATCGTAGGCACTTCGCAACGGAATATCAAAGTCCGTATTGCTATCCTCACGCTCCAAATAATTTCTAAGTGAGCTCACAAATTCAACCTGTTCAGAATTTCTAAAGATATGCTCATTCCCCATCCATGGCTGTCCAATTTTAAATCCGGGCAGCGAACCGTCGGCAGCAAGACGTTCCAACAAGTCCCGCTGAGCCTCGGTCAAATCCATTCCCAGAGCCGACCGATTAATTGCCTCACGCGTTTCTTTATCCAACAGAAACATATCAAGACTAAATACATCCGCATCGTAATTTCCAAACAGCACAATGCGCCTTTTAAGCATATGAGAAAATGTTGTCTTCCCGGCACCCGTCATTCCATCAAGCGAGACGATTCCATCTCGATCTCCGATACGCTGAGCAATATCAAGCGCCGTCTCACTTGCTAAATTGTGAAGTTTGGAGACTTCATCAAGAAAATTAATCAAGTCGATACTTCCCGGACCGCCATTCAGCTGGCCAAGCTGCCGCAGCACAAGCGCCTGAATTAATCTGATTCGATCAGCCGACTCTCTGACCTCTAACACTTCAAAGAAAGCTTCGTGGATATAGAAATTAATTTGATAACCTTCCTGCTCAACCTCAACAGCAGCGATTCCTTGACCCCGTTTGTAAACTCTGTCGGGGTTATTACTCACGACCACATTAATAAGATTTGCAGAATCAAAATCCACCGGCCTTCTGACAGCACGCGCGATGGTTTCCTTTATAACGGAAACATAATCTTGATTTGTTTCGCCGCCATACTGAGCCCCAACTTCAGCCGCAGAAAGATGATAATCACTCTGCTTTAATTGCCGTCCCACCTGTAAGACTCTTAATTCATCAATATCAATCGCCCGCATTTCGGAGCGGGATTGAAACTGAATTTGCCATTTAAGCCAATCGCTGGGAATCTCTGCGCCGGGAATCGCGAAAGAAAAATCTTCGGGTAAAAGCTGCTTTAATTTTTCATCAAACACAAAGGTAACTGTCCTGGAATCAGAATCATAACTCCAATCTAAAAGTAAATTTTGACCCGTTAGTTCCGGAATCGTTGTCATTCGATAGCCTTCGTCACCCGCTTCATTTGTTTCAAATTGCAATCCGGTTCCTGGAGTCCATTCCATCCCCAAACGAAAAACGCCCGGAACCCCTTGGGGATTAATCATCATTCGCCAGCCCCAAGGCCCCACCGAAAGCGCGCTTGCGTTTGGTGCGTCCAACGGATCAATTAAAAATATGGCGCCAACACTCCACTCATCGCTGCGGCTGACGGTAAAAGTAAAATCCTGCGGCAAATCAAATTCTGTCAGTTGATTTGTTAAATGCTCTTGCCCCTCCCAAACGTTCCGCATTTCGGAGCGCGCCTTAGAAATAATGACGTATTGCCCCTTAAATTCCGCTCTTTCATCAATAAAAGAAAAAAAACTTGGAATGCGAAATTCTTGGCTCCATTCAACATCATAACCTGATCTTTTAAGATCGCTAACCCATCCTCCGACCGCGTTAAAAGGTTCTTGCGCATCTTCGACAAACCAATCAAGACCTTGTGTTACCAGCGGCACTATGATTATTTTTCCATGAGGCGATAACCATCGAGACATATTATTGAGAAACTGGTCAAATTCGCTTCTATATGTAAATCCATTCGAGTGACCAAAAATATTAGGCATAACAACTAAATCATATGGCTCGCCCTCTAATTCTGAAGGCGTCAGAAGGTCCATACTCTTAAAATTAATATTCGTTGCGCCGTACTCCGGCTTATGTTTTTTTTCCTCAACACTTTCTTCTCGGCTTTCAACTTCTAACTGATAAAGACGCCTCACGAACTCTAAAGCATTGTCCATGGTTCGAGGCGGTTGATTTTTAAACCAACCATCAATTTCAGGATGATAGCGCCATTTTTGTTTTAAAGTCTGAATGGCTATTGTGGCGGGATCTAAATCAATGGCATCCACAAACTCAGATTTTTCAGATAATACAAACGGCAAATTCCCAATAGCCAATGTTAAAACCCGTTTCCCCGCGTAAAGTGATGAATCAACCTTGATTTTATCTTCACCCCACCCTTCATCACTAAACAGGGCATCGATTTCTTTCTCGCTAAATATGTAAATTTTTTCATCGGCTGTCTTTCTTACCAACTTATCCGTTCCGATGATTTCTTTTACTAAATGAAGGTGGTCTTGAGTCACAACAACTTCTCTCATTTCAGATCGGCGTCTTTCAATCGGGGGCAGCCCTTCATAAAAAGGACGCACAAAATTCTCGAGATAGTGAAAACCGCTGACCGTAGCAACCCAATCGTTTGAAACACCTGAAAAAACAAGCGCATCATCCACAACAGCCATATCTCTCTTAAGGGCAAGGCTAATTTTGGGCGGATTTAAAAACGTAATTTTAGGATTGCGGTATTCGAGATAAGCCGTCACCGCATTCATAACCCGTTCAAGATTAAGTCCAAACCGCGGATGCAAAAATAAATAACCCGCAAAAATAATCGCCGATGGAAGTTTTGTCCCGACCGCCCTCAGTTCGGGAGCCTGAATCTTACCTAACACAACCAAGGCTCCTTCAAGATATTCGATAAAGCCTTCGAGTTGTTTCATCGTGGCCGGTTTTGCGGCACTTCTTTTTCCCCGAGCTTCGGAGCGTGCGGGATTTAAGATAAAGGGTTCTCCTGTTTTTGGCAGATAATTCCGCCACCCCAAGAGAACTTGGTCATCAAAAAATTGAGGCTCTCCCAACAAAATCTGAAAAACCGCGCCCAAAGTGCCGTGCGCAAAAAGCACTCCGGTTTTCCCCTGCTCAGTTAACTCTTTATCTAAATCTACTAATTCTTGCCGCGCACGGCTTAAAACATGAATAAAGCTCTCGCCATTGGGAAACACTACCGCCGCATTATGTTCGCGATAAGCCTTTGTTAATCTGACGGCTTCTCTGCCAAATTGTTTTTCCAATTCGTCAACAGTCAAAGCCTCATAATCACCAAAAGCGATTTCGCGAAGCCCTTCCCGCGGCGGTTGAATTTTAACGCCAAAAGCTTTCGCGGAGGGCTGCGCCGTATCTTGGGCGCGCGAAAGCGGACTTGTGAAAAAAAGCACCTTTCCGGCTGTCAATTCATCCTGAATGAGGGGCTTCAATATTGGAACAAGATTTTCTGACTGATGAATACCCGTTTCATTCAGTTGATTCAAGGGCTCGTCAACATCCCCCTGAAGCCTTGGTTCTCCATCCGCATGAGCCAGCGCAATAAGCTTTGTCTCGCCATGCCGGACATAAACCAACTTAGACTGCAAAACCAACGGCTTAAAATTTTTTCCGCGTTTAATTTGTTGATTTTTTATATCCCACTCTAAACCCAATTCATCTAATATTTTTTTCTGCTCAAAGCTTAATTTCGCCCGCATTTCAGAACGCTTAGCCCTTTGAATCGTTACTCCCGATGGAAAAACAATCGAGTTCGGCTTAGTTTGATAATCCGAATAATTTTTAGCTATTTCTTGAAATATATCTTCAGAGACAATAATTGGATCCGGTAATAAAACCGGATCAATGGCAGGCAAAACAGCAATTCCCTGAATCACACGAAGCTTATTAATGATTGATTTTCTTTTTTCGTATTCAATAATAGCAACTTCCAAAAAATCAAGAGCGGCTGTGCTTTCAAGTCCCTGAATCCCGGATAATACATACTGCTCAATACCCGGAAGACTGCCATTCCACATCATGTTGACAAGAAAATACTCCCCATCCGATCCTTCTTGGTTCATCTTATAATTGCCCCGAACCCCTGCATTTAATTCAGCATCTGTATGTTGAAGTTTTGTGTAATAAAAGTTATAAAATGCTTTTAACCGGCTATCCTCTTCAAGAAAATTCAAGCTATCTTCAATCTCATATATATAAGCAGAAATTTTTGCATCTTCACCCCAGGCCTCATTGACCGCAACTGCACGGTGATGTCCATCAATCACCCACATATCACTTCTACTTTTAAATTTTATGACAACAATGGGCGGAGTCCCTTCACCATATTCCTTTCGAACCTTTGCCTTTACTAACTCAACCTCAAGCTTGTACGGATTGAGATAATTTTGCATTTCTCTTTTTAAATTCGAAATACTCACCATTCTTACCTTTGGTGAACCTACCCACATCGCAAATCCATCTTCACCGAGCTGCTTCTTTAAACCTTCAGCAACTCGTGGCAACCTGTCCTTTTGAATACGGTGTTCCTCTTCATTTCTATTTCTGAAAAAAGCAATGTCTTCAGGGTTAATTGAACCTATCTCTCGTGATTCAGAGCGAGATTTTAGAATTTGCTCAACGTCCTGTCCGCCAATCGTAACCGCTTTTTCGCCGGCATTAACCTCATCAGAAAAATAAATTGCCGCGTTAGACCTATCCCCGATATTGAATGTTTGCTCTTTTCTTATTCGCCCCTCTCGTAAGGGCGCATCAAACTGAACTGTTATACTTTCGAGTTGAGTTTTTTCGGACGGATGTAAAACACTTATAATTTGGCCCAATTCTCCACGTTGATTCAGAAAGCGAACCGGTTTGTTTCCGGCAATGTTTAATTGCGAATCCAACAAGATTGGCTGCCAGAAAACACCATCATCGTCCGTAAATGCGCGGCTGGCCCGAATGTTATCCGTTGCCCTTGCAATATCTTCGACGGTCCGCGTTTCGGAGCGAACCATCTTAAGACTACGCAGATCATAATCCGGCTCTAAAACAACAGGCGAATGAATGTCCGTCGGCAGCGGGTTTTCCAGCCTCTTCAGCCAAGCAAAAAAGACTTCCTGTAAAGCGGTTCGTGACTCGTAAAGCTGCCGCATAAAGCCCTGATCAAAACCAACTTCAAACTCCGCTATTTTTTGATCTTCACTGACGGCGTTAATTCTTCCGGTAATTTTTTCGGGATGCGCAGGATCATCATGCCGATTAAATTTTTCAACCATCTCCACAGGGTGTCCCGCCAAACTGCCCGCCCAATAAAGCAATGTTTCAGAATCCCATGCCGCGGCCGACACACGGTAAATCTCATGATTTATCCAGTCAAAAGAATTTCCAATCCAATTCAATGCATTCGCGATACCACGGAGGCGCAGGGCCGGAAAAGTTACAATGGCAATATTGGCTTTACGATCCTGAATCTTTTGCCCACTTACAACCTGAGTTATCAAAGGCTCGGAATATTGAAGGTTTTCGATAGTTCGCGTTGAAAACTCTTCGATTTGAATTAAATGACCATCAATACCCTCCCGCTCAAGCACCCATTTCAAAGCTCTTGCTTCTGCCAGAGCTCCGTCTGTCTCTCGCACTCCCGTTAATGCTTTCAGAGCATCAACATCTGGCATTTTATAGTGATGAATGATGCTTTCGAGAATTAGATTTGTCCCCCGCCCAACCCCGCCGCTAATAATGATCGGAACTTTTTTTCCCGCTGCGCTCAACGCCTTCCATTGGTCTGCAAATTTTAAAAAAACCTCAAGATCCGGATTTCCTAAAAGCAGAAAAACATCGGGAACAACTGTCTGATCATCGCCCGATACCTGTAAAACATTCAAATATTCCTGAAGCCGGTTTCGAACCTCGGCCTCAAGCTCAGCTAAACTCATCCGCCTAAGCCTGGTTTCAGATTTCAAATCATCTTGCTCCATGATACGGTTCCGCCGCGAAATATTGATGATAACGCTGACATTTTTCGCAAGAACCCGTGCTAGGAGTTTCCATTCCCACAAAAACGCGGATTGAATGTTTTTGAATGGAAATTTTTTATCTTCAAGCACCTTCCGCCAAAAGAACCGTGCTCCGGCATAGATCGGTAAAAAGAATAAGGCTGCCGCGGCAAATCCGGCGAGCGCGGATGCAAGCATCGAAACATAAACCCCCGCCGTCAAAGCTCCAAGCAAACCAAGCACAATCGGAAATGACACGGCTCCGCGCACACGGAGCTCGGAACGCGCAGTCGCTTTATTATTAATTTCGGCTGATAAATCGCTCCAGGGCCGGGGACTTTTTCCCTGATGAAAAAAAGCGCCCTCGGCGCCTTGGTTTAGGGCAGGTAAATAATGCGGCGCTAAAGCGCGGGCATCCTGCGGGGTGATTTGCTTACCGAGCGATTCCGAGGCATAACTTTGAATCAATTTCACCATTCGATTCAAAACATCCGGAACAGATCCGCGCGCATCTCTGAAAATTCTCAAATACTCTTTTTCCCATCGGTTCATTCCGCGAGATTGTGCCTTAACAGCTTTCCGAATTGAATCCACCCAGTCTTTGTAAGGTCGCGCTTTTTCGGCTTCAAATTTTTTAAATTCTTCGGGTACTTGAATGGGGTAAAATATTTTCGGCAAAAAATGAATCGCGATTCCCTCCGCCGTGCCTGAATAAAGAGGTGTATCAAGCTCTCGCTCGGCATAATCATGAATTAAATCAGCCATGTCATCCAAAACACCCGCCTGCAGTTTAAATGCCTGCGACACAATCGCACGGTACTTTTCAAACCACTCCTTGGTTTGGGTAATTTCCGGTGCCGGACTTTCTTCATCTAAAACCTTAAACTGTCCGGCGGCACGCCGACCCCACGCGGTTTGAGCGACTATTTCGCGTAATAACTGATAATTTAAAAACTCCAGCGTCAGCCCTTGATTAATATAAAGTATTTTTGAATTGCCTGTGAAGGGCTGCCCCCGTGGATTGACCGCGTCAACAAACCCCCACCCCGCATGATAGGCCGCGGGTCCCGAGGTGCGGATAAATTGCCTTAAATTATCAAAACCTTCCGAAGCCATCATCACCGTGGCAAATTGATACGCCGGCACAATAACCTCCGGGAGAGGGGTTTCTCCGGCAATTCCATACTCGCCAAAATGATCAGGATCAGGCGCCGTACCCAAACCCGTCGCCGAAACAAAAGGCAATTCAAATTCCGCTTTGCGGCTGGTCAAAACGGCCCAATAATTCCGAATACTTGTTCCCCATGATTTGGGAGCCACTTCGCTGGGATTATAAAACTGCGCGCCGGAAAGTTCCGACCATAACGACAAAGCATAGTCCCCCTCAGCAATCGGCCAAAAATGTCCGTTTTGATCCACACCATCCCAGCGAAAATTCATTTTCTGCCATACGCTCAATCCCTGACCATAACGCTGATCTTCAGGCAAAGCCGGATCTCCCAATAATTCAGCGATCGACAGAACGAACCGTGCTTCCGTGTGTTGATTATCAACAATCAGCGAGCCCAATTCGTGCTCTCCTTCGCCCGTAACAAAGAGTTGGGCATGGATTCGTCCCTCTTGATCGATAAAAGGGCGGTAGTCTGCGCGATCCAAAATTTCCGCGGCAATACGGCTGATTTCATCGTTACGCACTCCCTCAATAATTCCCCCGGCAAACACATCACGGATTATTTTTAAACGCTCATGCGTCAAACCCATGTCATAAAAAGCGTACGCAATTCCTTTTTTTCCTTCTTGCCCATGAATTTCCTGCGGGCGGTCATATTTAAATTGATCCCCAACCTGGGCACCTGCAAGGCCATCGTGATGCACTAAAACTTCAGGCAAAATACCGGTACCGCGGCCGTCGATCTTGAGCTCAAATTGATCCGTCAAATCTTTCATCACCATCAATGAATCTAGAATTCTTTTTTGTACCGCTTGCGGTTCGGCAATTTCAGCAACCGGATTTTTCTCGTAATTCAGCATCATTAAAAGATCTGCTATCAGCATAAAACCAATATCAGCTGATTTCATCCACGCGCCGGATACGGGCACTTCCGGGGCGGGCGTTTGATTAATGGGCATATGATTTTTCCTTAAATGAACAAGCCCTAAAGCGGTATCTCGGTAGACTTGCGCAATTTCAGTGGAGTCTAATAATGAATTTTCTTTGCCCGCTCCGCGGATTGTTCCGGAAAAAATCGGCATCACACCCATGATCCCCGCGGTAAATATCCCCAGAAACTGGCGGCGGTTTTTTAAAGCCCTCCCCGTATCATTCTGTTCGCGGGCTTCAGAGCGCAAAGCAGATTGACGCGCGAGCCAACTTTGAATTTTCAGAGTAAGTAATCCCGCATCTTTCTCCGCCGGAAGTGTCCGCAGCTTTGAATCAAATCTTTCCAAGATCGCGCGAATTCCCGCATCACCGTCGGGAAAAGGATTCGCTTCAAATCCCAAAAGCAGAATTAATTCGTCTGAATCTATACCGCGTTTTTGGAAAAAAGAACGGCTCTCGGCGATCAAAGTAATTCCGTCAAAAAAAAGCGCAGCTAATTCTTTGCTCTCTTCGGCAGTTCTCTTCAGAAACCATCTCAATTGATGAGAATGTCCATGAAGAAGCAAATGAATTAATAGATCAACCGGAGTCTGAAAGGCCCCCGAAGCAAACCGATCAAGCTGAGACCTGAGCAGCTCATCTTCCCGCATGGAAGCTTCAAGCGTCTTTCGGGCCTGCTCATACACTCGCGTCCGGCTGACATCAATTTGATCCAAAACATACTCGCCAAACTCATTCAGTAACTCAAGCAGCTGAGACACATCGGGAGCGTGAGTATTGATTTTTTGCAACTCACCAACCCAGGCAAGAATCGATTCAACGGCAACCTCATCCAGTTTATCCTGCTGCGCACTCAAGACTTCCAAATCTGATTTCATTTGATTTATAAAATCAACGGTGCCGAGCTCTTTGGGTACAGGAGCCGGGATAAAGCTAGCTAAGGCTTGACCGAGCTCCGGATCTGCGAGAGAAACAACTAAGTGATCATCTTCACCGATAATTCCCGCCTGCATGAATCGCCTAACATACTGAGCGGCTTGAACGATTGTATTAAAATATACCTGCAAATTTTCCTCAGTCACCTCGTCACGCTCAACAAACGACGCTATTTGATTTAAAAGTGTTCCGTGCTGTTCTGTAATCAAGTAATAGATAAATGAACGAGCATCGTAGACCTCAGAAAAAGTTGCTTTAAAATCAGGAGAAGCCTCCCCTGCGACCATTTCAATTAGCCGTAACCGATCAACATCAAGTCCGCTTTTATTATTTTTAACATCAAACCGTTTCAGCAAATCAGGGAGTTGGGTTACTCCCGCCGAATTTTTTAATAATTTGAGTTCCTTTATAAAGTCCTCCATATCTTTCTTTTCATCGCGAAATGTAATCCACTGCCGATTTTCCGTGTTCGATTTAAGCAGCTGAACAAGCCCAGACTGCCAATTACCGGCGGTCCAACCATACGTTTGCGCGAGATACATCACCGCGGCTTGGTTGAGGGCGAATGATCCAATACGAGTGATCTTGGCAGCGTCGTTTCTCTTATCCGTAACCGAGTCGCGGTGAATCTGCATATTACTTTGACGATTTTTACCGGACTCGGCAATAAATCGGTCCAGCTTTTCCAAACTCTCATCACTTCCGCGAATATAAACACTGAGACTGCCAACCTCTTGATAGAGCGAAAAATCAAAGCGTTCCGCCTTCAAAAATTCAAGCCATTCTCCTGCCCTATCCGAAGCGCGGAGCTCTCTTATTTTCCCGTCGTCACCAAACGGATTCAAGTTAGCAAACCAGCGATAAGGCGGCGCGCTTAAGTCCGGCGCTCCCCCGGCAGTCATTTCTCTTTGAACTTTAGGATTTTGCAACGGGGTTACAAGCGCTTGAGTGGAACGCGAAGCGGCGCGCATAGCTTGGCGGTATAGATCTGAAGATTCCAGTTTGGTGATGCGCGGAGTCAACGTACCGTAAGAAATACTTTTCTCGCGAAAAAATTCATTGATTCCCTCCGTATGAAATCCGCCGGTGACGAGAATCGCCTTATCATTTATAGCAAGCTCGGCAGAGATTTTTTCAAAAGAGATTTGCTCGCGCGCGATGGCTGCGTCATAAAAATCAAAAGCCCAGCTGAATACATCTTTCAAGGGGCCGTTGCCGCCCTCTTGGTTCGAGTTTTCCTGTTGATCAATGTTTTTAAGACGCGTGAGAATCACCTGCGGGTCAAGCAAAGCTCTACGATCCAGCGCTTGCTTCCATTCATGCCGTGAAAGCTCAAGACTTAAAAGTTTGCGTAAAAGTTCAACATCTTTAAATATCACAAGGAGCTCTTTGGCATTCTGCCCTTGTCCGGCCGTTTGTTTTTCAAGCAGTCGCTCAAACAGCACTTCTAATTCATTGAACAAATCCGACGATTTAAGTTCTCCGCGTAAAATAAGATACCCCGCGTATCGGAGAAACGCGGAATACTGCCTTAAGTCAACCTGATGCTGATTCGATGCCGCGACAAGTTTTTCAATCAATGCGCGGGGGCTGGAAAACCGTCCTCCGTCTCCGACCGTAATTCGATTCAAATTCAAATACCGTTCATCCAGACGTTCGAGCCCCTGAATGAGGCCCGCGTCAGCTTTTTTTTGCTTTAAAGAATCAATAATGACTTGTTTTTCCAGCTCGCCTTGTTTTTTAAACGTGACTCCGCCCCAAGCCGCGGATTTTTCTTTGAAACTTTCTTCCATCCGCTGCAGAACTAATAAGCGTGTTATTTGCGGCCAATCAATTTGCGTGTAAAGCGCGTCAAAATCAATATCCAGATCCTGCTTCGCAAGCACCGAAATATTTTTAACAAAAGGTAAAAAATCTCTTTGTCCCGACTCAAATTTTTTCCACTCAGATAAAATAGAGCGTGTTTTATCATCAAGGATTCTGGACGCGACTAACCCGTATTTTGAATCCAAAAAATCAAAAAAACTTTTAACCTCTCCTTGTGAATCAAAAACTGCCAGTAGCTTTTGATATCCATTACGATATCCTTCGATTGTTTCAATGGGCAGCGCCTGCAAGCCGGGAATATTTCCGAGCACAGCCAAATCAGTACCTGACAGCTCCCCTAATTTGGTTTTTTCTTCTATCCATTGCTTTCGAGCTTCAGGGACTTGAGCATACGGCAGCCACTTGGTATCAAGCGGTTCAGCGGCACCTTCGACAAACACGGTTTTAAAGCCATACTGCTTGTTCAAATAAGTGATTAGCTCGCGGGTACGGGCTTGTGCTTCGGGCTGAGCATGCGCATCCTGAATATGGAGCATGAAACGCGCATCTCCCGGAGTACGTGACTCATACCAATCATCTAAAGTCGCTAATTCCGGAGGAATATGAATGTGTGCGGCATGAGGAGTCTCAGACCGAAAAGAAGCCGACAAATCAAGCGCGGGCGCAGCTTGCCCAATATCGTTTAAAACGAAGAAAAAAACTAATACTCCCGCTATAAATTTAAACGCAGCAGACTCTTTCATTAAAACCTTTATAAACCCTTGAAATTTCCTGAGAACAATACATTATTAAAATTTATAAATCAAACAAGCATCCCCAAAAGTATAATCACTGCCTTCCCATGCTATATCCTGATCTAAAATACTTTCCCCATCCCAGATACGGGATCTGGGATGGTAAAATTATGCCGATTGCATGACCTCAAACATACCGAGAATATCCCGCTGAATGCTTTCGATAAGTTTCGCCAGCGTACCTTTGCTTATAAAAAATGAAGTTCCTGCTTTTTCCATTCCATCCGGTACTTGCTGGTCCGCTGCCTGAGAAAAACTAATCACAGTTTTAAGCGCAGCAGCGCGGTGCTCGAACTCAAAACCATCATAATTAATAGTCACAAATTTTTTGGCTAATATTCCGTTCACACCCAATTTTTCTGACGCGGTCAAAATTGCGTTCTTATTAGCCAACAGGAGACTATTAACATGGGGTGAAATTGTTTTTTCAGGAGAAGACTCAATCACTAAGCGGTGTTTAAAGTTATTTCCAAACAATTTTTTGACATTATCCCTTTCAAATATTTCCCCCGCTTTCAAAGCAACAACAATCCTCACTTTGAGATTCGGATTAAGAATAAGATAGAGCTTTGTAAGTTCGGCTTGCTCCGGCGTCCAATTTTTTAAATCAATCACATAAATCAAATCGGAAGCAGCATCACTAAAAGCTTCGGGATAAAACGCACGCAACATCTCGGATAACTCTGAAGTTTGCTCTGTCGCAACCTTGGCGACAGCCAGCGAAGCTAGTCTTGCCATGTTTTTAGCGGCATCCTGTTCATTCTCGGAAATAAACCCATAGGCAATCAAAATAGCGACGGCTTGTGATGCTGACAAATTTTGCGCGTCCGAAATTTGCTCCTCTAAATTCTGATAAGTCATCAATTTCAAATTTGCTCGCTCTTTGTCAGACAAGGATGCAAAAATGGCTTCACGCGGAGCTTGAGCCACAACTTCCACCTCAGGATGTACGTCCACATTTTGAGCTCGCTGAAATTGATTCAACTTCACGGCAAGCTGTGCCACCTTCATAATCAAGTTAATTGATTGCGCATCAGCAAAGTCATTCTTATGCCTAACTCGTAAATCTCTTATCAGGCTCTGAGCTTTTTTTGCTTCGTCAATGTCACCCGCTAAATCAACCAACTTGACAGTTAAACCAACCAAACGCGCTACATCTGGATTATCTCTCGCTCTTTCCGCCTCTAAGGCTGTTAAAACAGAACTAAAAGTGTTGGGTTCCTCAGCCGCTTGCTCAACCCCTGAGGTCTGTACTTCTTTAACACGTGAAGGCGCAACTCTGGCGGAACCAATCGGACCTTCTGCGAAAACCACACCATCTTTCGATGCTTTTCGAACACGATCCAAAGCTGGAAGCCCGTGATACAAGGCATATGCAACCGAAGCAAATGAAATTACGGCTACGCCATATGGGATAATTGCAGGCAAAGCAAACGGCAAAAGCGAAACACCCAAAAACACCAAAAGTCCGGCAGAAACAAGACCTGCTCCGACAGCAGCTTGCTTTCCTTGTGTAGTAGCTAAAAAGTCTTGCGAATCAGAAACATCAACAGTCACCACCCTCGCCTCAGATCGTTTTTGAGGGGCCCAAGGGTTGTTTGAATACGCGTCAGAAATTGGCTCAAAAGACTCCGGCGAAGGAAAAACTTTGCCTCCCAACTTTAAAATCATTTCATTCAGTATTCTATGCCGCTTTTGCGCGTATTCTTTCGCCACATTTTTTGCATCGTCTTCATTGGTAAGCCTGCTCATCGCAACGGCTGCTTCCCAAGCCGCATTTATTTCTTCTCCCAAATAATCAGCAACATCTGACCCGGGCTGAGTTGTTCCGTAAGCATTTAGCAAGTACATAACCCATTGCGCTAAGGCATAATTCGGAGCAGAACTATGTCCAACACTTTTAATGTAGGCGTCTGCTTCCAGGAGCAACGACAACTGTCCAATGGCCGCCCCTTGCATCTCCGTATGTTTATGAGCAATTTCATGCACCGCAGTCACATCTTGCTGAATCAATTTAATTTCTTCAGGAGTTTTTTCTGAAAAATCACGTTCGCGAAGATTTTTTATCGTTCTCTTAAAATCCTCCGAATCAACCTGCAGTAAGCGTTGAATAATTCTTTGACCAATGAGTGACAGCTTTAAATCCCCGCCTTCTTGTTCAAAGCTACCCTCTAATAGATAAACATCCTCTCCTCCCACAACAGAGAGCCCATGCGCTGCGGGCAATAAATCGCGGCTAAACAGACTCAAAAGAAGTGCTTCTCCCACCCCGCCTAAACGCACGGGACGAGATGCTTTCACGCGATAAAAAACAGTCCCATTAAAATTAAATTGAAACTGATAGCCAAACGATTTCAACCTTTGGTTGACACGAGCGGCCAACTTCGAATCAGCACTCCCTATCGAGAAAGAAGCAAAGACGGCTATAATCTCCGAAGCTTCGCCGGAGAAAAGCTCAGCGTAACTCTTTGCGATTAAATCAATCATTGAACTATCAAAAACTTCTTTACCGCGCAGCTCCATCAATGCCAAAGCAGGATCCAGCACATCGCGCAAGAAAATTTCACGAGCCTGTTTCGGCTCAAGGCGCGCAAGTCCCTGCAGTTGACCCTGCACATACCCTTTCACACTCGCGAAAAGGACGTCCCCGGATTTGGTTTTTAAAACCTGCAAGGCATTTCGTATTTCATCTTCAGAAACTCCAAAGCTTCTTGACAACCTGCTTACTTCATCCGTCGAGAGATCAGAAAGCGAGCGAATATTAAATTGAGCCGCAATAAGCAGTGCCAAAAAGTCCTGCGAAGCCCCTTGGACTTGATTCAGTTTCGCAGGCTTACCGCCTTCTTCGATGGCCAACTTTAGCATGTGCGCCGCAATCCGATTCATTGTCTCACCGGTTAACGGCTGTCCCTCTAAACTCAATTCCTGAATGGCTTGATTAAACAATCGATTCATCATTTCGCCGGTCGCTTTTGCGTCAATCTCCCCCTGAAAACCGTTTGCTTTTAAATAACTCGCTACCCTCTCCCATGCGCTCAAATTGTTGGTTGCTAATATCATTTGAACCTTACCGTCCACCGCATCCTTTAAATAAGCAGCTGCTGCATCTTGCTGAGCAAAAAGAGATGGCAAAGCAATAAATCCAAAACCTAGCGCAAAGAGCAAAAGCTTAACCCATCGACTGAAAAAAGATGGCCGAATAAATTCAACTTCAAACTGGCTAATGACATCGATCCATGCCTGATCACTCGGTTGATCGGTTGCTCTATCGAAGGCCTTCACAGGCGCCCTAAAGCCAAGCAAATTGGCAATTTTTAGAACAGCATCCCATCGAAGGCTAAATCGATATTTTCCATCAAACCCTGCCGCAGCAGGTTCGGTAATAGGCACCGGCACAAGATAATTTTCTTTAGCATTTTTGTTTTTCGATTCGCGAGTCCCGTTCCCCGATTCAACTTGCTCTTCCGCCGCACCGGTCATCATCACTTTGCGGTAGAGATCATTCGAAAAATTCTGAGTGATGCGCGGAGTAAGAGTTCCGTAATTAATGTCATACTTTCTGAAGAGATACTTCATCCCCTCCGCGTGAAAACCGCCGGTAACAAGAATCGCTTTATCCTCCTGCTTTAAAACTTCCTGAATGCGCTGAAAGAAAAAAGTATCGCGATTGACGGCGGCTGAATAGAACGTAAACGAGGCGCGAAAAGATTCATTCAGTCTTTTCATTTGTGCTGATTCTTCTTCACTCACGCTTTGAAGGCGAGTGTTTTGTCCTAATTGCTCAAGCATGCGGCGGTTTAAATCTTCCGGATAAAAACGGTCTTGACGCTTGAGCACTGCCAGCCATTCATTGTGCGTCAGCTCCAACTTAAGTAATTTGCGAGCAAGCATTTCATCTCGATGCAGTAAGAGAAGTCGCTTGCGAGAAGCCAAGTCATCGGATTTTTCCATCGCCGCGGATGGAGCGTCTTTTACCAGAGACTCAAGAATGAGATCGAATAACCTTTTGATTTCTTCAAAAAGTTCTCCGGGAACGATTTCACTGCGTAAAATCAAATAGCCTGCGTATTTCGCAAAAGCAGGATACTCACGAATGTTAAATCCAACTTTGCCGCCTTCTTCCACAAGTGTTTCCATCAAAGCGCGCGGCGCGCTTGCCTGATAAACCTCGGAAGAGCCGATACGGTTGAGGTTGGCTGTTTTTTCATCAAATCGCTCTAATGCTTGAATCAACCCGTCCGAAACCTTTGCGGCCTCCAGTAAATCCATAATTTGCTGTTTTTCCGCGAGCGCTTGCTCTTTCAATGTTAGGCCGGAGACCAGCGACCGGCGACCCGCAGATTGAATGGCATTAGCCTTGGGCCTCGGACCTCCGGCCTCCGGAACTAACTCTTTTTCTAAACGCTGAAGAACTAGAAGCCTCGTTAGTTGCGGCCATTCAATTTGTGAGTACAGCACACCCAAATCAATCTCCAAAGCCTTCTTAGAAAGTTCAGCCAACGCGGAGACAAAAGGTAAAAAATCACGATGCCCGTTTTCAAATTTACGCCATTCCGCTAAGGCCTGAATCATCCGCGGACCAAAACTGCGTGAAGCAATTTGGCCCAACTTATTTTCATACGCTTCAAAATAGGCGCTAACAAATTCATCTTCGGAATAAACCTTTTGAAGCGCGTCAAAATTCCTGCGGTAAAGGTCCGGCTTTTCAATCCCCACCCCCTTTGCAGCATCACTGTTTTCAGCAAGAAACATTTCCGCACCCGTCACTTCGCCGATCTTTGCAAGTTCATCCACCAACTTAAGATTGCGCTCTTGATCGGGGAAAAGCTTTAGAATACTCGGGTCAAGCTCACTCGCCGCACCCTCAACGAGAATAGTTTTAAAACCGTAATTCACATTAAGATGTTTAATGACATCACGAATATGCGTCTGCGCTTCATAATTCGCGTGGGCATCCTGAATATGCACAATCAGTTTTGGATTAGGCTTTCCGGGTGCCTGATACCACTCATCAACCGATGCGAGCTCAGTGGGAATATCAATGTTAAGAATGCGAGGAGTTTCAGCTTTAGCCGCCATTTCAATTAAAGGCAACGCCGCACGAGCATCAGGACAGAGTGTGGACATAAAGCACACACACGTACTTAGCGCCACCCATCGTTTTAACCTTTGACTTATTAGCATCATAATTTTGCTTTCTCTATACACTCCCCACCTAAAAAAAATTTAACTTAGTTAGCTTATTAAAGCAATTTAACAGGCTTTTTTGATTGTTTTTGCTATCTAATGCTAGTTTTACTAGACGCTTAAGAGTAAAGCGGGTATGGGCAGGAAATATTAAAAGTTTGAATCGAAGTCAGGAATATCAATATCGTCAAAGGTATCTTCAACAACAAGCTCATCTCGAAACGATTTAGAACCGTAAGTTTGGCGAATTCCGGAGGCAGAGTGAATGTGCTCAGTCGGAACTTCGGTGAGAAAACGGGACGGCAAATTATGCTGAACAGAACCGAATAAACGGCGGCAATTAGCGAAGGACATATGCAATTTTTTCTCGGCACGTGTCATACCGACATAGCAAAGACGGCGTTCTTCTTCCAGCTCTTCGGTATCGGCGCCCATGGAGTTATTATGCGGAAAAATCCCCTCTTCGAGACCCACCATATACACCACCGGAAATTCCAAACCTTTTGCTGTATGCAAAGTCATCATGGTTAATGCATTGGTACCGGCTTCCCATTTATCTAAATCAGTGACCAAAGAAATCTGCTCCAAAAAAGCGTGCAGTTTTGAAGGCGGGGGCAACAAATCTTTTTGTACCGCCGGATCCATTGGCATATTTTTATCAAGCTCCGAAGCACCGCCGGAGGCAAGATAAGATTCTTCAAAGTGATCAATCACGCTGAAAAACTCCTCGATGTTTTCAATGCGGGCCAAAGACTCGGATGTTTTTTCTGCTTCTAACGCCGCTAAATACCCTGTGTCTTGCAGCATCTTTTCAACTAAAGCTCTTAAGGTAATCAGCTGATGCTTTGAGCGCATACCATCAAGCCAATAAACCAAACTCGTCACGGCTTTTTTAGCTTTGGGCATCAAATCCGGAATGGAGTTCACTCGGCGCAAGGCTGCGTCCCAAGTCACATTTGAAATGCGCGCTAATTCTTCAATTTCTTCGACGGTTTTTTTACTGATGCCGCGCGCGGGCACGTTAATAATGCGCTTAAGACTTGTTTCATCCGCCGCATTCGCGATCACTTTTAAATAAGCGACAATATCTTTGATTTCTTTGCGGTCATAGAAACGTACTCCGCCCACGATCTTGTACGGAATATTCATTTTCATCAGCACATCTTCAATCGCGCGCGACTGGGCATGCGTGCGGTAAAAAATCACCTGATGCGCGAGCTCGATTCCCTCACGGCGATACCCGAGAACGCGGCCCGCAACAAACTGAGCTTCATCCATTTCATCAGACGCCTGATAAACCTCGATCGGATCATTATCTTTGCGCTCCGTCCAAAGCTCTTTGGGCTTACGGTTCACATTATTACGAATCAAAGTATTCGCCGAATCCAAAATAACCGGACTCGAACGGTAATTTTGCTCCATCCGAATATGCCCCGCACCCGGATAATCGTGCTCAAAACGTAAAATATTTTGAATATCCGCCCCGCGCCATGAATAAATAGACTGATCGGGGTCACCCACCGCCGTAATTTGATTGGTCGCCGAAGCGATCAAATGAATCAATTTGTACTGCGCGTGGTTGGTATCTTGATACTCATCAATGAGCACCGTGCGGAAACGGGAACGCCATGCTTCCAGCACCTGGGGAGCTTGCTGAAACAAAAGCACCGTACGCATGATCAAATCGCCGAAATCGAGCGCCTTTTGTTTCTCAAGGCGCTGTTCATAAAGCGCGTAGACTTTGGCAACCTGTTCCTCAAAATACTCCTGAGCATCAGCACGGTATTGCGCCGGCCCGATCACATAATCTTTGGCACGCTGAATGCGCTCGCGTACCGCTTTGGGATGAACTTGTTTTTCATTCATCTGTAAAGCGGCCAAACATTCTTTGATATTCGAAAGCTGATCTTGTTCATCCAAAATCGTAAACAGCGGATCAATCCCGATGGCGGCGCCGTCCATGCGCAAAATTTTAAGGCAGGTACTATGAAAAGTGCTGATCCAAACCCGCTGTGAAACAAGCCGTTCAATACGGCTTTGCATTTCTTTGGCGGCTTTATTAGTGAAGGTCACGCCCAAAATACTGTAAGCCGGAACCCCCTGCCCAATTAACCACGCGATGCGATGCGTCAAAATACGGGTTTTGCCGCTGCCCGCGCCGGCCACGATCAAAAGCGGTTTATCCTTGGGCCAGGTCACGGCTTCAAGTTGGGCGGGATTTAAATTTTTAAGTAAATCATTCATGCTTAAACCGCGGAATTCCAAACATTCATCTCTGAAACTTTCAAAACACAATCCGGAGCAATTTTTTCGGCTTCGGCGATTAACTCAGGCTCAATTAAAATTCGTTCCATTTTAATTTCAAAATAATTTTCAAAAGCATTGAGAATTTCCTCTTCAAGACGGACAAGTGAAATTTCTTCCGGGGGCTGCACCGATTCCTCATGCAAAAACACGTTTCCGGATCTTTTCTGCGCGCCTCCCGCGATTTTCTTTCCTTCAAGCCTCAAGTCGGTTTCTACCGGAAACAAAAAACAATCCCTTCCGATCTGCAATGACTGATCACGGTAAAACTCAGGCCTCATACCCAGTTTTTCAAAGGCGATTTTGACAGCCTCATGCAAGTGGCGATAGCTGGTTTCAACGCTTTCAAATTTAGCAGGGTCATCTTCTTTGCGCGCGCAGAGAGCAAAAATCAAATCTTGCCCGTGAATCACGGTACCGCCCCCGGTCACTCTCCGGCAAACCGGTAAAGTTTGAAGCGCATGACGGGAAGACTCTAAAAAATAGCCTGACTTTTTTTCCGCGGCATAACCCACGGAACACCAGGGCTCGGAAGAGTAAAAAATACGCAGTATCGGTTGGGGCTCTGCGCCGTCGGCGCAAACGCGATGATGTTGCTCAAACAGAAGACGGTCTATGGCCATTTGCAGCGGCATCGGCGCCGACAAAGTTGGAAAAAGATTCCAAGTCGTCACTTCGCTAAAACAACGGGCTCCGCCGGAGCGTTCTCGCGCAGGTAATCCTTATAGGTCAAAATCGGCTTGCGTGCGGCAAGAACTTCATTGGGACGGCGAATCGGCAAATGATGCGGCGCCAAACGAACCTTATCCGGTTCATTCGTAATTTCATCGGCGATGTCTTTCATGGCCGCGATAAAATTATCCAGCGTTTCCAAACTTTCCGACTCGGTCGGCTCAATCATAATCGAATCGGGAACCACCAGCGGAAAATGCACCGTCGGCGCGTGAAAACCATAATCCAAGAGGCGCTTACCGATATCGGATGCGTGCAAATGTTGAGCGGCTTGTTCGGGCTTCAAAGTCAGAACAAATTCATGCATGCAGGGCTCATCCACCGCGGGCTTAAACGAATCACGCAGCTTCACGCGCACATAATTCGCGTTTAAAACCGCGTCACGACCTGTCTTCTTGATGCCTTCCAAGCCCAGCGAACGCAAATAAACAAACGCGCGCAATAAAGTTCCCGCATTACCGTGAAACGCTTTCACGCGGCCGATGGATTGCGGTGATTTCTCGGAAAAAATATACGAATCCCCTTTTTTCTCAACCAAAGGATGCGGCAAGAAAGGAATCAAATGCTTTTTGACACCGACAGGACCGGAACCGGGACCGCCGCCGCCATGCGGAGTCGAAAAAGTTTTATGCAAATTGATATGGACGATATCAAAACCCATATCGCCGGGACGAGCTAAACCTAAAAGGGCGTTTAGATTCGCTCCATCGTAATAAAGCAATCCGCCTTTGGCATGCACGCGTTTGGCGACTTCCAAAATATCTTCTTCAAAAAGACCCAAAGTATTGGGATTCGTAAGCATCAAACAGGCCACATTGTCATCCAAATGTTTTTCGAGCTCCGCTACCGATAAGCGGCCGCGTTCATTGGATTTCATTTGCACCACTTCATAACCCACCAAAGCGGCGGTTGCGGGATTCGTTCCATGGCTGGAGTCCGGAACCAAAACCTTACGGCGGTGATTGTCTCCGCGCGCTTTGTGATAAGCATGCACAATCATCAAACCGGTCAACTCTCCGTGCGCGCCGGCCGCGGGTTGAAGCGTAAAACGATCCATACCGGCAATCGTCATCAAGCCTTCTTCCAGTTCAACCATGGTGCGAAGCATACCTTGCACAGTAGAAACAGGCTGAAGCGGATGTAATGAAGCAAATTTACGATGGCGCGCCGCCCATTCATTCACCTTTGGGTTGTACTTCATCGTACAGCTGCCAAGAGGATAAAAATGAGTATCGATAGAAAAGTTTTTTCGCGACAAATTTACAAAATGGCGCATCGCCTCAGGTTCAGAGATTTCAGGAAAAGCAAGCGGTGTGACGCGCTTTAAATTCTGAGGTAATTTGCTTTGCGTCAAACGATCCGTTGGAAGCAAGGCTCCGCGGCGTCCGGGACGGCTTTTTTCAAAACTTAGGCGTGAATCGTTCGAGATTAACATGTCTTTAAAGCCTCCACAAAAGCGTCCAAGTTTTCTTTTGACTTTGTCTCAGTCGCGCAAACCAAAAAGGAATTCTTCAATTGCGGGAAATGTTTTTCGAGCGGAACGCCGACAAAAAATCCTTTTTTAAGCATCGTCGCTTCAATTTCGGAAAAGGGTTTATCCGATGTAACAACAAACTCATTAAAAATCGGCTGAGTCAAATCAACGCGGAAGCCTTTGATTTTTGAAATTTGTTCGCGTAAATAAGCCGCGCGATCCAAATTAATTTCACTTACTTCACGCATCCCCGCTTTGCCCATCAAAGTCATATAAACCGTGGCGGCAAGCGCGATCAAAGCTTGGTTCGTACAAATGTTGGACATCGCTTTTTCACGGCGAATATGCTGTTCACGCGCCTGAAGTGTCAGAACAAAAGCGCGATTGCCGTTGGAATCCTCGGTTAAACCCGCAATACGGCCCGGGATTTTACGCATGAGCTCTTTCGTAACCGCAAAATAGCCCAAATACGGCCCGCCATAGCTCATCGGTACGCCCAAGGGCTGACCTTCGCCCACAGCAATATCCGCGCCCCATTCGCCCGGTGTTTTTAAAACGCCCATCGAAATCGGGTTAGCCGCAAGAATCAGCAAAATACCGCGCGCATGAAGTTCGTCCGCAAGACCGGTTAAATCTTCCACGATTCCGAAATAATTCGGAGTTTGAATGACAACCGCTGCGGTATCGTCCGTAAGTGACTTTAAAAGTGCCGCGCGGTCAAAAGATAAGTTGGCCTGATAAGCAAAAGAATCCAGTTGGAACGAAGCGGATAAAAGATAAGTCTCCAGAACTTCGCGGTAATCAGGGTGAAGAGAAGAAGCTGCAACAATGCGGCTCTTCCCTGTGTGACGTGCCGCTAAAATGCACGCTTCAGCCAAAGAAGTCGCGCCGTCATAATGCGACGCGTTGGAAACATCCAAGCCTGTTAATTCGGCAATCAAACTTTGGTATTCAAAAACCGCCTGCAAAGTTCCCTGAGACGCTTCCGGCTGATAAGGGGTGTACGCGGTTAAAAACTCACTGCGCGCAAGAATTTCAAAAACAACGGACGGCACAAAGTGTTCATAGCTGCCTGCCCCCAAAAAAGAAGAAACGGTTTTGGTAGATTGGTTTTTAGTGCCGAATGAGCGGATGAGATTTTGAACATCCATCTCGTTCATGCCTGCCGGCAAATTAATCTTGGGATTGCGCAGAGATGCAGGAATACCTTTGACTAAATCATCGAAAGAAGCAACGCCTGCGGCTTCGAGAATTTTTGCTTCGTCTTCGGCCGTAATCGGATGGTATTGCATAAACCCGCCCGATTAATGCGCGGCGCTTTGAATATGCGCGGCGTAATCTTTGGCGGACATCAAAGTGGCGACTTGCCCGGGATCAGACAACTGAAGCTCAAAAAACCAGCCCGTTCCGTAGCAATCCTGATTCACAAGGCCGGGGTTCGATTCGAGTTCTTTGTTGACGGCAGTCACAACACCGGAAACAGGCGCATAAATATCAAAAGCGGCTTTCACGGACTCAACGACCGCTGCGCCTTTTTCTTTGATTGCTCCGAAAGCAACCTTGGGCAGCTCCACAAACACCACGTCGGAAATTTCTTTTTGCGCGTATTCGGTAATGCCCACTTTGGCGGTGGCTCCGTTTACAGAAATCCATTCATGCGTTTTAGTGTATTTCAAATTTTCAGGAAAGTTCATGAAAGCTCCTTATAAGCCGTAAAAACAAAAGGAATTAAAACGGGTAAACCGCGCTACAGGTAGCGCAGAGATGCAGATTATATTCCATTACTTGCGTTTGTAAAACGGAAGTTTTACGATTTTAGCGGGTACTGGCGTACCGCGAATCACAATATCAATTGCACCGCCTAAAACCGCCAGATCCGCCGAAACATAAGCCATGCCAATCGTCTTGCCTAGCGTCGGCGAAGGCGCTCCACTGGTCACCCAACCGCACTTTTGGCCATTCACGGTAACTTCGGCTCCTTCGCGAGCGATTCCCCGCCCTACCAGTTCAAACCCCACTCTTTTCCGCTGAGGACCGGACTGCTTTACGGCATTCATATTGGCACGGGAAGTATCGCCGGTCTTGGTCCAATCGATAAACATGGAAAGCCCCGCTTCCACGGGTGAAATCTCGTCGCTCAGTTCGTGGCCATAAAGCGGCATTGCGGCTTCCAGACGCAAAGTGTCACGCGCACCAAATCCAACGGGTTCAAGTCCATGCTTCGCACCGGCCCGCATTAAGACCTGCCAAATTTCATCCAGCTTGGCCGTCGGCACCATAATTTCAAATCCGTCTTCACCGGTATACCCCGTGCGCGCAATCATGCCTTCGCCGAAAGCCGCGAAAGAATAATTTTTTAAGCCGGTATAAAACTGTCCGAAAGCGGCTTCCATAATCACCGCGCTCGCGGGTCCCTGAATGGCAAGCAAACCAAACTCATCGGAGCGGTCTTTAAAATTAACTCCCGGAATCAAATGATCCTCAAACCATTTTCGGTCTTTGTCCACATTGCCGGCGTTGACGATCACTAAATAATCATTATGCGCTTTGGCATAAACAATAATGTCATCCACCAAACCGCCCTGATCATTCAGAAGCGGCATATACCAAGCTTGCCCGGGCAGCATTTTTTCAATTGAGCGCGGCAGAATTTTATTGAGGTAGTCGCAAGCCGTGGGACCCGACACAAAAAATTCGCCCATATGCGAAATATCAAACAGACCTGCTTTTTGACGGACAAGGTGATGCTCCTGAATAATCGTGGTGTAATAAAGCGGAACCTCCCAATTGCCGAATTGGCCGATGCGGGCGTTTTTCTCGACATGACGGGCGTGCAAAGGTAGCCGGCGGACTGAATCGGAAATAGATGACATAAAAGACCTTTCGAAATAAAGAGTGAGATGGGATTATATCGAGCCGGAGATAAATCAACAAGCTTCCGCTCATTTTTTAAAAACTTGGAACCGGCCTCCGCCTCTTTTATAATGCCGCATCAGTCAAATATGAGGGCATTATTCATGAAATTTTCAATTCGTTCTTTTTTAACTTTAATTCTCGTTGCGGGGCTTACCGCCTGCGCGACAACCTCTTACCTGAAAGGTGTTGATTCTAAGGGCAGTAAAGTTTATCTGGGTAACGCTCCAACAGTTGAAACAGAATCATATAAAACATTCATTCAAAGCCAACGCGGACCTGTTCAGGAACAGCAGTATTTCTTTCAAAGACTCAAGGAGGCCCCGAAAGACCTCCAGTATTATCATGACGGCAACTGGTACGGCTGGGTAGAAGCTTATCGCGGTGGAATGTGGCTTGTCCGCAACCGTTATGAAAAGGGACAAGATACGCGGACTTTTCTTAAAAAATATGTTTTAAGATCGGAAGGTAAGAAAGAGTTACATTTGATCAAATATCCGGACGGCTCGGTACAAATCGCCTATGATGTTTTGCTGAACGAATTGGATTGGCTCGAGGAAAAAACAAAGACCGCGGCTTAAGCTCGATTGACTCCATGGCCAGCTTAAGTTTTCTTGGCCTCATGGCCAAACGGACGCCAATATTTCATCGCCAATGTTTCCATCAGCGCGGGGACAAACGCCACGGAAGCCAGCATACAACATCCAAACCCAATAAAACCAAGCGCTCCCATGGATGACATCCCCTGATGCTTAGCTAAAAATAAACTGCCGAAAGCGGACATCGTCGTCATCGAAGATAAGATGACCGCTTTACCTGTTTTATCCAAAATTTGCGCCATGGTTGATTTCTTTTCTTTTTTATAGCGGTGAAAAATATAAACGCCGCTGTCAATCCCCACGCCGAGAACACAGGGCAAAATAGCCATATTCATATAGTTAAAATGAACTCCCAACATGGCCGCGGTGCCGCACATCCAAAGAAAACCGGTTAAAACCGGAAGCAAAACCCACATTACATCCCCAAGGTTTCGAAAATGGACAAAAAGCAAAACAATAATGACCAGCAAACTTAACGCAACGGCCCGCGGGGTATCCCGCTCGAGCATAGATAAAATTTCAACGTAAATCATCGGTTCACCGGCCAGCTCCGCGTCTGCCGGTAAATTTAAACTTTGTATCTCCTTCACAAATTTTTGCGCAAATCGTCCATCCATAATGCTTTGATTGGGATAAACAAAAACAGCGGACAACTCACCCGTTTTGCCTTCATACTGCTCTGTCACGCTCACGGGCAAACGATCCAATGTCAAAATTTCCGGCTCAAGCTGCTCGCGAAGATCCGCGATTTTCTTACGCGCGTCTTTATCCAGCGACTGAATAAGCCGGGCATAGCGGTCTAACTTTTCACGGATCGAAACCAATACCGCGATTTTTTCTTCCTGCTGACGCGGAACCTGCGTCATCAGTGAAGCGGAAAAATCAATATGACTTTGGGGTGACGAAGCAACATGCGCCTTGATTCGATCCGATATCTCACCCGCACGCTCACGGTGAGGTGTCAAAATCGCAACCGGATTGAGCACCACGCCGAAATGATCTCCGATTCTTTGTGCGAGATCCATGGCAGGCGCGTCGCGCTCTTGAAGCTTGGTAAAATTAAACTCAAACTGAACTCTCGGTAACTGAAACAGACAAATAATTGAAAAAATAACGCCTGCCCCGACAAGCGCAAAAACAGGTCCGCGCCGGGGTTCCCGCAAATGCTTTCGGGGTGGCGATGCTTTCCAACGGAACAGCTTAAGCTTTTCACCCGCAACCAAAAGACTGGGCAAACCATAAAAAATAGTCCCCGCGCATAAAACCAACCCCACCCCCGCGATCAATCCAAAATGGCGATACCCTTCAAACCCACTCAAAGTTAAAGTAAAAAACGCGATGATCGTTGTCAAAACTGTTGTAAAAAGCGGCATTGCCAGCGAACGAATCGTGCGCTCAACCGCTTTAAAAGTACTTTTTGTCTTGGAACGCTCCTCTTCCAACTCCACCAGCATATGCAAACTGTAATCAATCCCCATCCCGGTCATAATTCCCAATAAAAAGCCAGAAATTAAATTTAAATAGCCAACAGCAAAGGTCGCAAAGGCGCACATCCAGACCATTCCAACAGCCAAAGGAATAAAACCAAGCGCCCAAGAGCGAAGAGTGCGAAACCCTAAAAAAAGACAGACAGCGATTAAAAAGACCGTCACCGCGGTTGTCAATTTGAGATCTTGGGTAATTGTAAAGTATTCATCATAACGAGTTTTGTAGGGACCGGTAATTCCGTGTGTCACCGGTTTCGGCATTGCGCGCGCAATATCGGCAAAAGCCATGTCAATCCGGTCAAACAGCCGCTTGGAAGGAACAAAATCTCCGACTTGAAAATGCGGCTTGATCAAAACAATCCGCATCACCGTTCCGCTCTCATTTTTTGGAAAAGCTCCGATGCTGTAAACTTTTTCCTCAAAATCAAGCGCGTCCGCGTTAACCTTCGGCTCATCTTCCTGAATGAGATCCAGCGAAAAAGGGCTATTTTTCCGGCGCTGATAATCAATGAAGCTCTGAATCTCCTTTTCAAACTTCTTTAAACTATCCAGACTGAAAAAAAGCATATGCCGTTTGGCATATTCAGGAATACTGCTTCGGTTGTCGGCAGATTCAACCTGTTCAAATGACTTTGCCGCGGAAGCCAGTTTCTCGGCGGCAAGCTTGGCGCTTTCTTCATCTTCCGATTCGACGGCAACAATGATATAGCTGGTTCCGCCAATTTTATCGATCAGCTTCTCTGTGCTTTTAACACTTTGGGATGAAGCCGGAAGCAGGGAAAGAAAGTTGGCTTTAATTTTCAGTTTGGCGGCGGCCGGAAACAAGAAAATCGTAATGAAAAGAAGCGCGGTTAAAATTCCGAAGGCGTAACGGTTAATTAACCGCGCCTGACTATGAACAAAATTGAAACGGCGGGACAAAATTATGCGCCTGTTGTTTCTTTTTGAGCTTCTTCGAGGCGTTCAGACATCCGATCAAGCAAAGTTTGAACTGAACCATCCTGAATCATTTTGTCGAATTGATACTGAAGATCTTCGGTCATGGAAACACCATCCATAAAAATATCATATATCTTCCACACCACATCCTCTTGATAAAGGTGGTAAACAACCGGAACATCCAAAGCGGCTTCCTGATCATGCACGCTGCTTAGAACTTCAACACCTCGTTCAATCGGCTTTACATCCGTATATGTTATTTTCTGATCCCCTAAAAAGCTCTTCGTTCGCGGGTAAGCAATGCTTTCGATCAGCTTCCAAAGCAGTTCCATAAACTGCTTTTGCTGATTCGCTGTCATTACGGCCCAATTCGTGCCCAGGGCTTTTTCTCCCATTGCCTGCAAATCAAGATAAGCGGCAGCTTGCTTAATTTTTTTCTCATGCTGTGCCGCGTCTTTCACGGGAAACTCCATCGACCGGATAGTATTTAAAAAAGCCTCCACGCCCTGCTGAGCCGAAATATCTTCCGCATGCGCCCTCACGGAAAATGAAAGCACGCAAACTAAAAGAACCCATTTAAAACAAAAAAGTGATTTAATCATGAAATTCCTAAAAATTAATATTAGAAGTAATTTGCGAACCAAGTCTTCGCCGTTAGGATTGATTTTTCCACAACGCCGCGAGGAACATAAAGCGGCTCAAGATCGCGCTTAAAATAATCAATCCAATGCAGCATACCCAAAGCAGGCACCCAAATGGGACTGCGTAAAATCTCGGGCGTTGTATCAAGCTGATGCGAAAGGCCGATTTTACCCTCAACACCGAATTCCCTCTGCATCCACTCTAAAAAGCCATCCATCTGCACCGGTCCGCCCGTAAAAAAAATATCCGGATGAAAAATGCGAGCTTCACTTAAAATCTGCTCGACCTCACCCTGAATCAGGGTCATCCACTCTTTGACAAGCGTCAACCAAACCGTCTGAAAATCACCCCGCTTTATCATTTCCCGTGATTGTTCCGACTTTGACCAGAGCGGAATCAACTCCTCAGATTTAAATTCATTTTCCACCGAACCATATTTTTCTTTTAGATTTTCCGCGGCGACGGGATCTAATTTGTATCGCGCTGAAATTTTCTCCGTCAGCCACGCTCCGCCGATGGAAAGAAATTTTGAAGCAACCAGCTTTTGATCTTTCCAAACCATCACTTCCGTCGTGCGGTCTGAAATATCAATGACAACCGAACCATTTTGTTTATGCTCCGGTTTCAAAACCGCCTCGGAAACAGTCAATGTCTTCGGGAAAAAGCCTTTCACTTCCAGATCAAGCCCCTCAAAAATCTTAACAATATTGCGCAAGCTTTGATAATCCATGGAAAAAAGCTGTACCTGCGCCCCCAATCGCTGCGCTTCCAAATCAATGGGATTTTTAACACCCGCCATATCATTCACAACAAAAGACTCGGGAACCGCGGTTAAAACTGTTTCCGCCAAAGGTAAAGTCGCGACACTGCGCGTCTGCTGAATCACAGCACGCACATCTTCAGCCGTGACGGTGCGGGTAGACGAATAATACTGAGAGCTCTCAAACCGGTGCTGACGCAATGAAGCATTACCCAAAACGACATAAACAGGTGTTTTTTCCAATTCAGTAATGGGCGCTAAATCACTCAAAGCTTTTTCAATGGAGTTGGTGGCGTTTTGCAAGTTAGTGACAAGACCGTTCGTCAATCCGTCAGGAAACTTACGTTCCTGAAAGCGAAGAACGCTGGGTACGGCAGCATCCGTCGATCCCAGAATAGCGACAATACGCCGTCCTCCGATATAAACAACGATCGACTTACCTTTTTTTATTTCGCCGGGATTCATCTTCGCTTTGACTCTTTTTCTGTTTTCTCTGCTTTGCGCTTTAAAATCACGCGGTTAAATCTCAAGTCAACATATTCGATCACGGCACGGGTCTCCGTTTCAAGCAAATACTGAAACTTGCTGAAAGCTTGCGCCGGATCAGGATCGTTTAAGCTTACTTTGAGGTAAAGATCAGATAAGCGAATGATCGCCGCGTCATTAGGAAGCATTTCAATTCCGGTTACTTTTTCATTTTGTACCGCTGGATGCTTTAAAAAAGCATCCATGGTTCTGACCAAATCCATAACGTCTTTGGTTAACCGCAATCCAATTTTCGGTTTTTGGTTCGCAAGCAAATCATCTTCAACCACATAAAGTCCCTCGGCCGGCTGATTCACCACATCGATCACAACCGCGTCGCGGGAAACAATCGCCCATTTTCCGGAGCGGCCGAACTGAACATAAGCAAAAGGAACGCGCCGATCCACATGAATTTCAAGCCGATAGGGCAAATCACGGCGGACTTCGGCTTTTAAAACCTGATGATCTGTTTCTAAATCTTTGGATATCGCGCGCAAATCAATCTGCGCGGTGTTTTGACCGAAGTATTTTTTTTGGAGTGACTCAAGCTTTGCCGTTGAAACCGCGTTGGGCGGATAGACCTTAATCTGACGAAGCTGAAGCACGGGATCGGCGTAGAGCATTTCACGCACGCCCAAACCCGAACCGACCAGAAAAAGAACCAGCACGAACCAGGCAAAGGACTGCACTAACGCGCTCGGAACCCAGTCATAAATTGAAGTCCATTTAAACTTTTTCCTTGTAGACACATTATTTTTACGCTTCGCCATCAATGTTTTCCTTTTACTTTTTTTATTCGCCGCGCGGCCATACCAACAATCGTAAGCACCAGCTCATCAAATGAAATCCCCGCTTTTCCGGCCGCTTTGGGCAGTAAACTCATGGCAGTTAAGCCGGGAATGCTGTTGGCTTCCAAAACATAAGGCCGGCCTTTCTCGTCCAACATCATGTCGATCCGTCCGAAATCTCTCATTTGCAAAGCCTTAAACACCTTCATCGCCGTATTCTGAATGCGCCGAACCTGCCTGCCCGGTAAACCGTGCTCGGTCACGTATTCGGTAAAGCCGGGCGTATACTTCGCGGTATAGTCATAAAAAGCCCGCTGCGTGCGGATCTCAACCACCGGAAGTTTTTTATCCCCCAAAATACCGGCGGTCACTTCCCGGCCGGTCACTTTCGCTTCCGCCAGAATTTTTCCGTACCGATGAACGGACTTCCGGATAATATCGGCATTTTTCTCAAAACTTTCAATCAGTTCAACGCCCACACTGGAGCCTTCCGTAAAAGGCTTAATAAAAAAAGAGCCCGGTATACGCGCCGCGACATACTTCCAATTCGCCCGGGTTAAAATCCAAAACGGTGGAGTCGGCAATCCTTTTTGCTTAAGAATTTGCTTGGTTTTAAGCTTATCAAAGCTGATTTGCATGCCTTTAACTTGGGAACCGGCGTAAGGAATTTTTTTCTTTTCGAGCAATTTTTGAATTTGCCCGTCTTCCCCGAACTCGCCGTGCAAAGCGATAAAAACCGCGTCAACCCGGTTGAGTTTGGTTTCAAAATTTTTGGAACGAGGATCAATCGCAATGGCGGTCAATCCGCTGCGCTTGAGGGATTCAAGAACCGCGGTTCCCGATTTAATGGAAACGGACCGTTCTGACGAGAAACCGCCCAGCAAAACGCCGATGGTGTAAGAGGTTAAATTCACAAAAAAATAAATTTACTTAGAAGGAATAATTCGAACTTCAGGCTCGAGACGTATTCCCTCCGAGACAAAAATAACAGTCTGAACTTCTTCAATGAGGTTTTTTAAATCCTGACAAGTTCCCTTGCCCGCATTAATAAAATAATTACCGTGCTTTTCCGAAACCATCATGCCGCCGATACGTTTCCCTTTCAAACCGTTTCTTTCAATCAACAACCCAGCGGACGAACAAGGCGCCGGAGGGTTTTTAAAAACAGATCCGGAGCTTGGGTGCTTCAAATCCTGCTTGGTATTGCGATAATCAAAATTGGCCTGCATTTCTGCTGCAATTTCAGTTTTGTCGCCGGGACGCAAAGTAAAACGCGCTTCCGTAACCAGCGTATTGGCAGGCAGTTTGGATTTACGATATCCAAAGATCAATTGGCTGCGCAAAAGAATCTGCTCTCTCCCTTTGCTATCCATCAAACGCACCGACTTGAGAACATCCGCGGTTTCATTTTTTTTGCCCGCAATACGGCTGAAACCCGCATTCATAAAAACGGCCCCGCCAACGGTGCCCGGAATATTCGCAAAAAACTCTCCGCCGGCAAGTTCCTGCGCACAGCAAAATTTAGCCAGCCGGTAAAGATGAACCCCCGCGCCCGCGATCACATCACTGCCTTCGCGGCGCAAATCTTCACTGCGAAAACGCAACATCGAAATCACTACACCATCGTAGCCTTCATCATCAAAAACCACATTGGACCCCTTGCCCAAAATGAAATGCGGCAGTTTTTCTTCCTGCGCCCACACTAAAACGGCAGCAAGCTCCTCCGCGGTTGTCGGCTCGGCAAAATAATTCGCCCGGCCGCCCACCTGCATCGTCACAAACGACGCGAGCGCGACGTTACGCCTGATTTTGAGATCGGTAACTGCTGACAAATTCATCCGCAACCTCTCCAATATCTCCCGCACCTAAAAACGCGATCACTTCATTAGCAACCCGGCGCTGAAGAAGCGTCGGAACCAAATCTTCTTTCTTGACCATAGTAATACGGTCAATTCCATATTTTTTGGCCTCTTCAAAAATCATTTTAATGCTGATATTATCCGGATTCTGTTCGCCCGCAGCATAAATATCGGTTAGATAAACCTCTTGTGCCTCTCCCAGCGCGCCGGCAAACTCTTTAAAAAGATGCCGCACACGCGAATAGCGGTGAGGCTGAAAAACCGTTAAGACTTTCCGTCCTGATGATTGCAGAGCTCTTAATGAGGCCGTAATTTCGGTGGGGTGATGCGCGTAATCATCCACAACCGTCACGGCTTCGCAATCATATTTGATTTCAAGGCGGCGGCGCGTCCCACGGAATTCAAAAATGGCTTCTTTCAGCGCTTCTAAATTAAACCCCAACTGAAGGCAGACAATCAAAGCTCCCATGGAATTATAGATATTGTGCACCCCGGGAATGGACAGCCGAATCCGGGTCAGAAAAAAATCACCCTCATACCAGTCAAATTCTGATCCAAAAGAGCGGAATTCAATATTCCGCGCGGAGAAATCATTTTGCGGCTGAAGGCCGTAACTCAAACTGGGCTTACCGGAACTTTTTACCACCTGATGCAAAAAAGCATCATCACCGCAATGAATCGCAAGCCCAGGAAAGTGAAATCGTTTCAAAAAAGTACGAAACGAATCCCCCAAAGCCTCCATAGAAGCGTAGCTTTCGTGATGATCCATTTCCAAATTAGTAATAATTGCGTAATTCGGAGAAAAAAGCTCATGGGTGCGGTCGCTTTCATCCACTTCCGCGACAAAGTAATTATTGGCCGCTCCGGAAAGAACATTGCTCCCAAAATTCAGCATTTCACTGCCCACAAAACTGGTCGGTGACTTGCCCAGTTTTGCGAGTAAAAATGAAACCATCGCGGAAGTCGTGGTCTTTCCATGCGTCCCTGTAATGGCGATCGAAGTTTCAGCTTGATTAAAAACCGCGGCCAAAGCTTCCGCGCGATGACAAATTCGAATTCCCTTTTCGCGCGCGTATTTCATCTCAATATGATCTTGAGCGATCGCGGTCGAATAAATAACTAAATCGGCATGCGTAAAACCCGGGGCTTGCTGACCGATATGGACATGGATGCCTTCGGATTGTAGTTGTTCAAGAATAGGTGTGACTTTTCGATCAGATCCGGCAACTTCGAAACCTTGTATTTTTAAGATACGAGCCAACCCGCTCATACCCGCGCCGCCGATTCCAACAAGATAAACTGAACGGACTTTTCCGAAGAGAGTTTGGTATTCTGAATTTAAGAATTGCATGTGTTAAGTTTTAACATATTTTTGGCAATATTCCAGAGACGAATATCCCCATTTTCAAAGCTCAATCGGCGCATAACCCGCCCCATCTCACGGAAACTTTCGGGCCGGCTCTCCCAGCTTCTCAGGATCGCCGCCAACTCCCCAGCTGATTCTTCACTCTGAACCACAATTAGAGCTCCTTTTTGATCGACAAAGTACTTCGCATTCTCACTTTGATGTCCTTCGGCATAAGGGTAAGGGATAAAAACCGTTGGAATACCATACAAAGCTTGTTCGAAAGAACTGTTGGCCCCTGCTCTCGAAACAGCCATATCGGCTCGATTATACAAAAGCCACATTTTCTCAAAAAATGGCATTACCTCCGCCGAAACACCCAAACGCTGATAAGCCTCTCGGATTGAATGATCCTGTCCATTTCCCGCAATGTGTATAACGGCAAATTGAGCGCGTTCTTCAGCGGTAAATCCGGAAAAAGCGGACAAAACCGCCTGATTCAGAAAAGCAGAGCCTTGGGATCCGCCGCAAACTAAAACGGTAAAGGGCTGCTCAGCTTTTCGGTTTAAGTCCAACCGATTTTCTCTGATTTCACGCCGAATCGGAAGCCCGGTGAAAACAACTTCACGCGGTTTTCTGCGGAAGGCGGTTTCAGGAAATGAAGTCGCAATCGTTTTGATCCAGCACTGAAGCATGCGGGTCGCTTTGCCGGGAACCTGATTTTGCTCATGAATCAAAGTCGGAATCCCCCGCCACGCCGCAAACAGCATTCCAAAATAAGAAACAAAACTGCCGAAGCCAACACATAAATCCGGTTTCAAGCGGGAAAGCAGATTCCAGCTCTGAATATTTGCGACCGGAATATTCAGCAACGCCCTTAACCCGGCAAAAGAAAAACCAATCGGAGAACCGAATTCGGGTAAAAAGACAATTTCGGAAAAAATACCCGCCGGAAATTTAAGACAAAGATTTTGCGCCCGAATACTGGTCACGAGAACAATTTTATAATCCGAAGACTCTGCGTGAGCCGCTTCCGCAAAAGCTTGTGCGGGAAACAAATGCCCGCCCGACGGACCCGAAAACACAAGGATAACTCGTAGGAAGTTTTGCATTCTACTTAATCTCATGCCCGTTCAAAAAAGATTGACTGCAAGAAACGAGCAAACGCCCGCGGAGGCGTAGTGAAAACCTACGCTGCACTGGAGTTTCCTTTAAATTTCAAACACCCCTTGGTGTTTGATAAACAAAACTCAACTCCGTGACTCGTCTCAAAGAAAAATCGGACGAGTCCAAGGCTACGAAGTTTGCAACGCCGCAGATGAGCCCTTTTCAGAAAGCTCATTGTGGTTTCCATTCGACTCGGGTATGTCTGTCGCAAGCAATAATCAAACCGACGGCGATCATATTAGCAATTAAAGCACTTCCCCCGTAACTGATAAACGGCAATGGCAATCCTTTTGTAGGAACAAGGCCGGTGCAGACCATCATATGAATCATCGCCTGAATTACGAGGTAATACCCCAAAAGTAAAACTAATAACTTCTCAAAAATCTGCTGGCGGCGGGAAGCGATTTTAACCACCGCATAAAAAATCACCAAGAAAGCAGCTAAAACAAAACAAGTTCCAAAGAGTCCCAATTCTTCTCCGATAACAGCAAAAATAAAATCATTATGTCCTGAAGGCAGGTAATAAAGTTTTTGTGTTCCCTGTCCAAGTCCCGCACCGGTGGTTCCGCCCAAAGCAAAAGAAAGCAAAGACTGAATGATTTGGAAGCCTTTACCTTGAGGATCATCCCAGGGATTGAGATAAGCTTCAAGGCGCTTCATGCGGTAAGGTACGCGCACAATCAAAAAATAAAAGGCCGGAATTAAAACTCCCAGCGCGATAGCCACAAAGCGCACTGGCAATCCCGTTACAAAAAAAGCCAAACTCGTCAAAATAACAAGAAAAGCAAAAGAACCCAAATCGGGCTGAACTAAAACCAAAAGACACACCAATCCGATTAAAATCGCGGGGGGAATATAGACACTTAAAGTTCCTTTTTGAACCACCGAGACTTTCCGGGACAAATAGTTCGCTAAGTAAATACAAGCCGCCAATTTCACAAATTCGGCAGGCTGAATATTAAATCCGCCCAAACTGATCCAACGGCGCGCACCACCCGCGGAACGTCCCAGTCCCGGGACAAAAACAAGCAAGGTCAGTCCGATCGCGCAAAACATAATCGTGCGCGCATGATCCTTGTAAAAATTAAGCGGGATGGAAGCGACAAGAAAAAAAGCGGCAACACCCAATGCCGCAAACAAAGACTGGCGGGTCAAATAATAGGAGGCATGTTTGTATTGCTCGGCCGCAACAACGGCACTGGAGCTATACACCATCACCAACCCAAATCCGACCAGAATAAAAGAAGCCCAAAAAAGAAGACGGCCTTCGCGTGACATTTTAAGAGTCTGCTCCCATATCATCTATCAACTGCAACTTTGATTCTGTCAGAGACAGAAAATAAAAACACTGTGTCCTGCGTCCGCGCAGAACTCAGCTTACAGGCTGTAAGCCAGCATGCTCGCTTCGTTCCGCTTTGACTCGGCTTTAAAACTCAAAGTTTCGTTTTGAAAGCTGATATGGGACCAGACTCTGGGAATTATAACGGAACAAAGAACAAGGAACAAAGGATAAAGAGTTAGAACGCGCTAATTAAGTCCCATCCAAGGAACTCGCCTTTTAGAAAAAAATTCGCATTACGCGGAAACTGCGGCGGCTTGGGAAGCTTGAATTTCGTGGATCACACCAATCAATGCCGAAGCATCAATTGAGAAGACATTGTTTTTAAATTGAATGACCTGATCCGTAATCCCAAAGACGGCAAGATCTTTGTTAATTTCTTGAGACAACTTTTGTTTATCAATATCGCCCACTCCGATGATCCCGCTTAAGCGCTGACCAACCACTAAAGCAATCATTAACTGCATCTCAAGAACGGCTTCTTTCGCGATCACATCCATATTTTCAGCATTTGTAAAATCAGCTAAAATTTGCACAATCTCCGGTGAAACAACGCCGGAAAATGTCCCGGCTGCGGCTACTTGTTGCCCCCCTGCCGTAGCTGTTTTTAAATCTAATGAGGCTTTCAGCTCCTGCTTCAGATCACCCAGTTCATTTAAAGCACTTCCTAAAATACTCTGCACGGCAGAGTCTGACCAAGCCATTTGGTTTACTCCGGCCGCATAAGCCTTCGGTAAAAATCGAATCAACACAGCCCGCACAGTTTCAGAATCATAAGTCGCGGCTCCATCTGCCAAAGAAAGCCCCAGTGTAATGGGATTACGGACAGATGACTTTTGCTTGGGAATTCCCAATTTCTCGGCGACTTGGATCATCAACGCGTCTTTCATCACCCGGTCAATGACTTCTTGACCATTCTGAACACCCCTAATTCCGATCTTTTCAATGATTGCTTCATGCAATGCCGTAATCGCAGCATGCCGATCTTCAGATTGACTCAGAAGATCCGCAACCGCAGCGGCGGCAGTTTGAACCTCTGAACCATCCTTCACGCCAACCCTAACGGCTTCCGCAACTAAATCTGCCGCGGCCGTAATAAGCTGCCTTGCTTCATCTGCCGACAATACCCGGGCTTCGGAACGATCAATTCGGATTGCTATTTCTTCCAGAATTTGTCGGTAATGCGGATAGTTTTCCCAAGCCGCTATATACTCATTAAGCGAGCGAATAAAATTTGCAACCTTCTCCGCGTCATCATTCGGCACCAAGGATTTGAGCAGAACAAAAAGTTCTTCGAGAGTGCCCGGCGTTTCGAATATTTCCATCCCTGTTCGGATCAGTTCTGCGCTAATAAAATTCGTTTGGGCATAATCAACGGCCCATTTAATAGCACTCCTTTCTTCTTCAGAAATGGGAAGCCTGCGGTCACCTGTCACACGGCCGTTATCTTTATTTGAAAAGACCAGCCCATCAACCCTTTGATCATCCACCCAACCCTCAACGACTAACTCTTCATCACGGGGATAAATTTTTATGCTATCAATTTCGGCATTCAAATTTCCTAAATGAAAATCACGGGTAAAAGTGCCGTTAACGGCAATGATTCTCCCCTCTTCATCATAGGTCAGCAAAATTTCTACCGACCCGTGATAAATCGCAGCGTGGGCAAATCCCAAATAGCGGTCTGAATAAGTGGCAAACCTTTGTTTCCGCTTATCAATCAAATGGTCGCGGGCTTCTCCAAATCCAACACCCACAATCAACGCTCCCAGCATAGGCTGATCATCTTTCACAATAATCTTTTCACCCTGACTGTCGACTCGCCCTAAAACACCAAGGCTGGCCAGCTCTTCAAACCATTTTTTCTGCACACGCGCAATTGCTGCATCAACATCTTCATCATTAATTCCAAAGAAGCCGGCCATCGCATACTGCCCCCATGCCTCAGGATATTTTTTTTCGCTTTCAAATTTTAATGCCCGCTCATATGCTTCAGCGTATTGGCTCAGATGCGGATCAAACCCGAGCTTTTTGATATCTTCAATCTTTATACTTTCCAAATCACGTAACTCGACACCATAAATGCGCATAATCTTGACCAGCTTTGACAAAGGCGCATCTGAAATACCAGGCTCAATGGAAGTGGATTCATTTCGCCTCAATTGCGCCAGATCAATTTCAAGTCGATTCTCATCAAAGATCCCATCCGTATCAAAAAAATTCCGTAATGCCTGAATAAACTCCTCCTTTTTCTCAACACTTCGCGCTTCGGAGCGGCTGAATCGAACTCGGTCATACTGTGCACGAAATTGAGGGTCTCCCAAAACCGCATAGGCATCATTCACCGCTTGAAACCTTGCTGTTGCCGCTGCTTGTTCCGCATCAGCGACCTTATCAGGATGAATACTACGGGCTAAATCACGAAATGCTTGGACTACGTCTTGAACAGAAATCGCCCGTGCTTTCTCCTGGCTGTCAATTCCTTGAAATCCAAGCACAGCATAAAAATCTGTTGCGCGCCATTGAGAAAGACTGCGCCGCATAATCTGTGATTCAGGGCTCGGCACTTCTTGTTCACTTTTGCGATGCGCTTCTAATCCTATCCTTCGTCTCATCGTCACCAACAACATTCCTTCGGGCGTAATATCAAACCAAAACTCATAACCATCGCTATTGGTCATTCGCTTATTTGATAAATTTTTTGACATGGTCAAAGGACGCGATCCTGCGGACTTGGCCTCAGAATCACCCTGTTTTTTCTCATAGCGCTGAAATGTAAATTGATTCAAATCTTCCCCGACAACATAGTAATACTCTTCAAGCCCCTCCGCTCTTTTGGCAGGAAAATCCAGATGGATAATATCGCCAGGTCTCACGGCAACTGTCACAGGTACCGCTGTGGATTGTTTTGGCTCAACCCATACCGCATTTTCGCGCCGCATTTCGGAACGTAAAGCAGCGCCAATTGCATCTTTGGATATGCTCTTCGTGATTGCCTTCCAAAATGGTGCATTACTCCATAACTCTTCTTGCTTAAGACCTGAAAATTCTGAACTCTCTCTTGCAACGCCATAGTAATACGCAAAAATTTCCCCGGCGTCGTTAAGTTGATCATCAGAAATTTGACCGGCCCGCCGCAACAACGCCTTCATTAAATCAGCACCCGTCGAATCCGGAGCCATGTCGGTTAAATCTACTCCCAGCCCGAAAGTAATAGCGTTTGAAACTGAATCTGTCGCATTCGAAACTTTTATAGCAAGTTCTTGAAGCTGAGTGTTACGCTCGAGATCAGACGGACTAAACCGCGCTTCCGAGCGTTTACTAGTAGGAAACCAATTCATAAGAGCTACCTTTGCAACCAAAAGCGCCGCTCCCCGATTTCTATTTAAGTTTGAGGCTGAGTCCGGAAGAGTAATAATATCAGCCAAATCTTCGGTCAACCGATCACTTATTTGCTGCACAAGCGTCTCACTAAAACTGCCCTCAGTCAGCCCTTGGCGCAACAAAGTTAATGCCTCACTTTCGATTCCCTCAGCGGAAAGATAATCAATTAAGTACGCGGCCATAATTCCGAAGCTTGGTTCACTTTTAAAATAGTAAATATCCGAATTTGAATCATTTTTAATCTCAAAACCACCTTGGATTGGTTGAAGCGAAATCACTGATCCAAAAAAACTAATTTTGCCATCCTCGCCCAGCTCCTCCCATTCAGATACCAAACTAGCTTTATCTTCGGCTTGCCGATACGGTATTCCGTCTAATAGATTTGAATTCATGAAATATAATTTACCACCAAGAACCTTTAGCCAAGCAAACCCATCTTTGCCCGGAAGGCTAGTTTCAGAAGATGGAATGCGCAAAGTCAAAATTTCCCCCTCCTCAACCATAGCACTAATGGATGAAACTTCCTCTGCACCATGCAATGTGTCATAGTCTTCATATGAACCCCGCGCTTCGGAGCGCTGCATAACCTCGCCGAGCTTCTCTTCAAAAGCAGTAAGTAACCCCAAAGAATCTGCATCAGGTTGGATTGAAGCCCACGGAAATTCTGATTTAAAAACCAAAGCATTATTTTCCCTGATATTAAAGAAATTCTCGAATGCCCCTGATTGTGGAGAGAACCGCCTGAGCGTTACAAAAAGCCAATATCCTAATTTTCTCTTTAAAAAATCTGAGTTTGCTTCCGCTAAAAATTTGTTAATTCCCTCCGTCTTAAGCTTTGAAATATTCTCAGTTATCCAAGCTTTTTCGGCTTGAGAAAAAATACCCACTTGGCCGTTTCGAACGGCATGCGCATACCGATCTAATTGTTTATTAAAAGAAGGATCTTTGTTTCTTTTTTTAACCTTTGTGACATAGACTTCTTTAACTTTATTTAAAATCGACTCTCTGCTATGTCCTAAAATCCATGGTTTCCAAACATAAATATAAGAGCCTTTGGATTCTGAAATAACTTTTTGAACAAAAGTGCGAAGATAACTCCAGCGGTTAGGATTTGAAGTAACCAACACTAAAAAAACCGTAACCATTGACATTAAACCATTCATGAAAATCGCTCTCCCATAATTCATCGAAAAATTTGCTAATAGCCCTAATAAAAAATCCCCCTCCATTTTAAATAAATACCCAGAAATAAAGACTTCAACAGCCATCAACACCACGAAAAGGACGCCTGTAATCAGCCAATACTCCGCCAGCGGATTAGCTTCCTCAATTCGCGTTGTTTCTTCCGAATTAACTATTCTAATAATTGGCACATAGAGTTGTTCTGGCTTAATACCAAAAGCCATCATTCTGAGCAAATCCTCATATAGCTCACTTTCAATCCACGCCGCTTCTTTACGCTGGCTTCGATATAAATCTTCTTCGAATGTGAGAGGCTCCGATTTCGGTGTTGCATATGGATTTGAGATATCACCGTTATCTCGCGTATTCCGCGCCTCGGAGCGGTCTTTTTTATCTTTCGGACGATTATTCTCTTCGGTACTAATTAGACCTAAGTCGAACAGTACCATTTCCGCAAGATCCACCAATCGCTTAAAAAGATCCCGCAGCGCTTCCCCAACCTGCCGCTGTAGTTTCCCGCTCAGTCCACGATAAGGTTGCCCTTCTCTCTTCGTTTCCCGCGCTTCGGAGCGGATCAAAATCCAATCATTTATAAAATTTTCTATTCCTTTGGAAAATTTTAACGCTACATAATCGGGGTCGGAATATTCAGTCGCGTAAAAAAGATCGTAAGCATGCATCACCCCGGAAGAATCTCTAACGTGGACCCGCCCTGCGTTTACTTCCGAATCAAACCCTGATGCGACCCATAGAGGTTCGGACTGCGGCTCTTGACTCTGATTAAATCCATTCGACCGTAAATAAAGATAAGCTAGGACTAATCCCAAAATATTTTGATACTCCGAAGCCAATGCCACCGGCATACTCAAATACTTTTTGATCCATTCTTCGATTGCTGAAGCATGCTCTAAATCAAAAGGTAAGTTACGAATTGCAGTTAATTCTTCTTCGGGTGTGGTGTCATACACCCTTCTCACGTAATTTGAATCACGCATTTTTTGGATTTCAGACTGCAGCAAGCTTTCAATCTGCTTCACGGCATCAAGACCATGCAAATCGATCGTTTCCCCGTTCGATTTCAAAAAAGGCTTACCTTGAAAAAAGCCGAAAGCGCTGTTTTCGTCATGATGCCGCAAATTTCGCCCGAAAAAATCCAATATCACAGGATCGGTGCTTTCTTTATATTGCACTTCAAGATGCCAAGGGTTTATCTTTGCCTGTGCAAGAAGACTACCGTCAAATTTTGATGTTAGATCTGCCTGTGCTGCAGCAGGCAAATTAGCGAGTTCCGTTTCGCCTATTTTGATATACGCATCAAAATCATCCAAACCCAATTGTTCCCGCACATCGCCGATTAATTGACTTGTATCACCTTCTGTTCTCAAAAAATATTCGACCCTGGAATCTCCAATAACCCGTCTTTCAATGCCCTCAACAGACATCGGCTCACTACTTTCAAAAACTCTGCCGATAGTATCTTCAATGCGATCGGGAGGGTATGTTTTTAGCGCAGAAAACAAATCAACATGGGCCCCTTGCAACGGAGGCTGAATCGTGTCAAGCGGGACTCCTTCTATTCTTTCAATTTCCCTTAAAATTTGATTGAGGTTTGACACCGCTACCATAAGCCGAGCTGAAGACCCAATCCGTATTTCAGAGCGGGCGATTAATTCATTGCCTGAAAGATCAAACACAACCGGATCACCCTTTCCCTGATTCATAACAACAGAAAAAGCAGCGGGAGTCACCGTTTGAGGCACAAAGTTTCTCAGCTCTTCGGTCAAAATCCTATCTTCTTCATTAATATTCTTCACTTGATCAAAAACATCGTTGTCAACAAACCCGAGCGTAATATGCAGCTTGTAAACTTCCGAATTCAATCCAAGCGCGGCCCGAGCCTTGTAAATATCATCAGTTTCATCCACTGCTAAATAGTAAACCTTTTTACTGCCTTTCTCCCGTTTTCCCACACCGCTTATTTTGATAGCTCCATTTTTTAACGATGTCACTACAGCTAGGCGGAGTTGCTCAATAGCTTCCTCGCTCGGCGGATTTTTTTTAAACATCCCTGACTCTGTCGGGTTTATAAGCGTAAGATGCAGCCCCTCTCCGCGCCGTTCAATTCGTTTTTCCTGCAATCCCGTAACACCTTCTATTTTTTCGATTTCGGAAATCAACATGGAAACATCGGGTACCTCAACATCAAATCGAAGCTGACTAATCCCTTCCATCTTAAGCACCTGCGAAAGATTCCGCGCCTCGGAGCGCCTCTTCTCCGTCTGGCTTAAAAGTGGCTGTGCTACTGCCAGGACATAATCACGCATCCATTTGGCATCGGCAGCTTCAAATCCGTAATCTTGCGGCGCTGCCACAATTTCATTCAAAATGGGTTTCCACGCCGATTGAACCGCGCTTAAAATACGTTGAATATACTCCTTGTCGGTGATGTGCCCGCTTGAAATCTGCTGCAATCGATAAAGCGCTCCACCCAAAAAATAACTCGCAAGAACACGCCTCAGGTCGGAGGTGGCCGAAATATTTTCGCGCAACCATGGCAAAAAATTTTTACCATAATCAAGGTCATATGCCGCGCCACCCTCTCCATCAACAGCGACATGCATCATCGCTTTTTCAATCGCAACCCCACGAATGGCCGGAGAGGCGGCCTTCAAATCTTCAGCCAGCGCCATCTCGGCGTATCTTCTGACATGAAGCTGATGATCGAGCGCATATTGTAAATCAGCAATTTGCATCAACCGGACAGCCCTGCCAACCCAAGGCCTAAAATGACCGTTATCGTCTTCAAAATATTCCGGAAACAAATTTATAATTTTCTGAAAACGCTGCCACTTTTTCTTAAGCGCCATGAGGTAACTGTGATTGTAATCTTCCAGCTGTTCAAGCACGATAAACGCAACTTCCTCTATTCCAACAAAATTAGTCTTGGCGGTTTGTGAATCTCGAACAACATTAACCAGTAAATCCGACACCTCGGCATAACGCAATTCATGCGACATTCCTTGCAACAAAATTTTCCTCAAGTATCGCAACATGCGCTGCGTCTGAATGTTTTTCACAAAGGCATTAAACTTATCACCATCAACCCATTTCTCGAGAGAGTCATCGGAGGGCACCAACATCTGCTCTAACGCTTTAAAATTTTGGTTAAATCTTTGAAGCTGGTGATCATTGTCACCTCGAATAACACGCAAAAGACTATCTTGATAAAAACCGCGCTCTTGTCTTTCAGAATGTTTCCGAATTCTTTCTCCCCATTTCTCAAGAAATTGGTTCATGAAAAAAATAACCAATGTTAAAGATACCATGTCAAAAGTAATCTTAAAGAGTTCTACTTTCATTGCATCAAAAAAGCCTGTCATCCACGCGGCTAACCCTGTTAAGCCAACCACTGAGACAATACGCACCACGCCGCTTGTAAGCGCGGTCACTAACAAAATTTCTTTGATTTCAATAATCGCAATAGGCCCAAAAACTCGATTCATTTTCATCATGAATCGCTTCCAACTTTGGGGAACAACACTTTCTGTTCGAACCATTTCGGAGGCCTCCGGCACATATACATATCCTTTCAAAAATTCATCTGCCACTTGCAACAAAACAACCCTCATAAGCGAAACAGCATGTTCCTTATAGCCATCCCAATCTTCCAAACGTCCTTGAGCGGGAGTAAATACAAACGGCTTTACAATATGTTCAGTAAAAGCATCACTCTTTAAAAATCCATTCTCTTTGAGCGCTTGGGTCAAATCTTCTCCCGGCAAGACAAAATGTCTGCGCATTTTTCCATCCGGTAACTGCCGCGCCCTACGTCCATCGTTAGGCTTTATGAATTCCCTGGCAGCAACAATAAATTTCTCCATGATCATCGTTGCAAGCAATCGTCGCTCATGCTTTGAAAGGTGGGCAACATACGCTTCATATGTATCTGCTTTTTCATCCACCTCCACCTTGCTCATAATCGCCACTCTTTCGTCTTCAGTGGCCATTTGCTTTCGCGCTTCGGAGCGGCCAACGGCGAGGTTTGAACCAGCCAGCAAAGAGTTGCGCTGACTTCGCTCTTCATCCACCCAATCACGAATCAACAATATGACATCACTCCTCTTACCGACCTCATCATCAACCGCAAAGCGCTCAAGCAAAAGCATTGAACCCAAATCTTCATACAAAGATTCCTCAGACCAAGACTCTAAAGATTGATCGTCCAAACCTTTAAAATAGGATTGCATCATAACCTTAAATAAAGAATTGAGAGATGGCATTGCGCTGTACACAAACTTACTAACGTGATCCTCTGTAGCCTCTTTATATCTTTTTGAAAACCATAATCCGGCAAGGAATTGAAGTTTATTCTCTAGCCCCTGCAATCCAATCCCATGATTTAAAAGAATTCTGCGTTCCTCATCACCAAGGCCCTTCTCGCGCACATGCCGGCTAAACGGAATTAGCTCTTCAATATCCACCTCCTCCGCTGCGAGCGTGTAATCTTGATCATGGAGCGTCTCTTTGGCTAGATGAGCACGCTGCTTAGCCGCTTCTTGCGCACCAAATCCTTCAGCTAGCATAAAAAACCAGTCTTTTGGAGATAGGGGCTGACGGCCTGGCAATTTCATAGATTCTCTAAGATGCTTTAAATCAGGATCAGATTTCAACACCTCCCGTAACTTGGACAAACGATGAGGAGAACGAACGCGATTAAATATCAAAGAGCGTCCAAAATAACCTCGGAGCAGCCAAAGTTTTTTCATTCTTCCATGATTATCGGGCATTGCAAAAAGACGTCGATAGCCGAGCATACTGATAAAATGACCTTCCTTGTCTGCAATTATTTTTGCAAATTTGGCAGCATTTTTTGCCTCCGCGAATGACGCGGTTCCCCACCACCGATTAATTGATACAAGTAGCCACAACTTTTCAAGCAGGCTACTCTGCTTTCCATCACGCTCTAAATAAAGTCCTGACCCCTTAACCCCAAGCCATGAACCATCCTGAAGAGGGAAATATGCTTGGCGACCATTTGCTACGCTACGCTGACCAGCAGAACTCTTACTGGGACGATCTGTGACCCCTACAAGTATTTGACTCCCGTTACCAGCCAGTTGATCAGCCAACGCCACATCACCCACCTGAAAGGCGCTGAAATTTTCAATTACACTCTTCCCTCCAATACGATTTAGCATTTCCCCATCGACTACTTGTACTGGACCTAAATTATTTGTTGGAACACGAATCAAAAACACAGGTCTCAACATCGAATCTTTCAAAAGCGCCTCAATGATTTCGGGAGGGTATTGAATGTTAAAATATTGATCTAAATTATTACTTTTCAAATAGGCGATAAACTCCTGCGGCACAGAATCCCGCGCTTCGGAGTGGACTACTGATCGAACTTCGGCTCTTGGGCTTGTAACCCACGCTTCAAGATCGCTGAATTGAGATACTTGACCACCTTCCGTGACCGCCGCTATAAAGTCTTTTTCGGACCGCCTTTGAATTTCAGCCAGCGTCGGCTCCACCGGTTTCTTTCTTTCGTTATGAATAGCCTGAAACATTGATCCTAGCGCTTGCGATTGATCATTTAGAGGAAGATTTGTTGCATCACTTAAAGCCCGATTAAACCCTTCTTCAATAGCAGACAGATACTCTTTTCCGCGCTCTTTCTGTGCTAGAAGATTTAAAAAATCCAGCACACCGCTTCCTTCTTGAAAAACAAAGGGCCGTCCGCGATCGTTTGTTTCATCGAATCTGAGAACATATTCAGAATCAATCTTAATAATTCCCCGGGCCGCTTGAAGAAAGTGCTTCATCTTTGAATCGGCGGCACCCAGCACATATTCCACACCAAGGTGTCCGCCTAAATTCCGCAATTGTTCAAAAGCGATTTCGTCGGGCTGAGATAAAAATAAATTGATTCCGTTGTCAACGAGACTCACGTTTCCACCCATAATTCCTGATTCCATTTCAGCAGCTATCATTGAAGCCCCAGATAAAAACTCGATCATTTGGTAGCCTTTGCTATGCTCTGAAACATCAAGAGATCGTTCGGCATGATAACTTGGCAAATTAATTTTCTTTTGAACTGCCAACATGAATTCTTCTTCAACCGGTCTTGGAACTCCAAGCTTTAAAATTATCTCTCTCTGGGCAGATTCATCTTCGCTCTTAAGAATAAGTTTGATAGCGGGATTTTTTCCTTCTAAAAACCCGTCCATTCCTGTCAATCTGGCGAATTCAAAATCAACAATTTCGTATCTCTTCCCTTGATAATCAAGAAAACCATTTTCAATGTCATCCGCCAGTTTGCGCCATTGCGCGTAAACAAGGCGCCCACTTCTTTCACTTAAATGCGGAATACTCTGAACCGAGCGAATAGCTAAATAAAAAAGAATTGCTCCGGTTATAGCTTTAGACTCTTCGCTTTTCTGACTATTATGCTTACTCCATATTTCTACCCAAGCCGACAAATCATGCTCCCTGAGCCTCCCACCAAATTCTTCCGATGGCGGTGTATTAGATTTCATTATAAAATTTACGCCCGCGAAGGTACTGAATAGAAACTCTCTATTGTGGACAAATGGCGCCAAAACAATCGCCTTGTTCATTTCATCTGAAAAGCTTTCAAGGATGTTTTTTAAAAATCTTTGGAGGGACTTATACTTTTGACGATCCATCACATGCAGCTCTGAGGACTGATTGCCCTCCCAAGCAACGGCAACGTCAAACATCGCAAAAAAGATCCCCCGGAAATGGCCATAATCAAAAGATTCCTCTAAATCACTGTTTTTTCCATACTGACGAACAACATAAGAAGCAGCGGGCGCAAAATCCTGAATGATAGATTCTATAAGTTGAATATCAGCCGCGTTCGTTAATCCTAGACGCTCAACAACCTCTTTCTGAACCTTTACAATAAATTCTGGATCCACCAAGCCTCGCGCTTCGGAGCGTTGCGACAAAGAATTGAAATGCTTCGTAAGCGCAGCAATTTGGGCGGCATTTGTTTTTTCAATATCTTTAAATATGTCTCGCGGAATAGACTGCCGGGCACCAAATACAAAATGAATTTTATCGCGCAAGTAACTCTCAAGAGCTTTTCGGGGATTCTCTATCTTCAATTCGCGCAATGCATCCATCAAGTCTTGGTTGTTTTCAAAATCCAAAAGAAGCCGCAGTTCATTCTCAACATACCGATGGCCTTTTATGTTGGTAGGCATCAAAAAAATGATTTCTTTGCCCTGCTGAATCATTCTTGCCAAAAATTCGGGGCTTTTTGCGTTTCTTACATCGGTATCCGTCATATCAATGGGCATTTCTTCGGAGTCAACACCAACGCTTTGATAAGCACCGCGCCAATCCATGGCGCCTAAAACCTCGCGATAGGCTTCATAGACATCCCTGTGCAAAGGCGGAATTTCATCCGACAACGGAACGGACGCCCCCAAAAGATAGGGCTGTTTGCTTCTGGTTACACTAAAATTCTGAAGATGATCTTCCGCCATCTCGGAATTCTGACTTACCTTCAAGGTGTTCAATTGCTGCTCGTTCAATCCGCTCTGTTTGAACGCCTCGGACAAAGCACCGGCGCGGAGCTCCGAACGTAATGAAGCGATTTGCGGAGCCTGAGCGGCATTATCCAAAATTTTTCGATGACTTCCGTGCAAATCAAGTTTCAAAGCATCTTCTAAGGAAAACCATCTTGCGTCCACCGCGTCATCACTAAACTTTGGATTGTCCAATTGAGCTGCTTGCTCCGCCGCCATCACCACAAACAAATAAGCGCGAGTGGTCATCCATCGGTCTTTTTCGTTGCGGTGATCTTGAACCGCCCCATCATAAATAACGCCTCCGCCCTGGATAACATCAGCAGACAGCATCAGCTTTGTTTCTTCAAATAATTCCCGAATCGCCGTCCCATCGCCCTCAATAACGCCATTTTTTGCGCGATGATAACCATTTCCCCGATTGGGTTCACGACCAATTTTTCCGGCCTTTAAAGTCCGGTTTACCATACCTCCCGGGAAAGCCCACTTGCCGTTATCTTTGCGCTGAATAAACAAAAACTCCGTTTGTCCCGTTAAGGGATTCACACGCGCAACCACCGCATCTTCGGCTTCGTTAGGACCGAAAAACCATAGTTTCTCTGATTCCGCAACGGATTCATTGGCTTCAATTTCACCGGGAATCTGAGGGATTCCGGCATCATCAAATTCCACGCCCAATGGAAAATCTTCGCGCAATCCTTTGGCAATTTGCTCCCGAACATCCTCCATATTATCTGAGTCTTTGGTGAGAAGAGTCTCATCCGCAACGGCAACTTCTTTGAGAGGTTCCGCACCTTGGATCGCTTCTACAACAATCTCAGGCATCACCAACTGATCGCCGACTTCACCCACAAGCCCCGTGGCAAGTAAGGCTTGGCGATACTGCGCCATGTCAATGCTTTTGCCCGAAGCAAGGTTTCGCAGCTCCTGAAGGACTTTTGGATCACGGCGTTTAACACCGCGATAATTCTGCTGAATATAATCAAGAGCTGAAGCGTACAGAGAACTTAAAACAAGCGGCTGAGAAGGTGTTTCACCTTGAAGCTGTTTCTCCAAATACTCTAAAAGTGATAGGTAGGCCGTCGGAATACCCGCCGCTTTGGTTTGATAAGTTTCAAACTCATCTCCGGCTTCAAACCCTGCTGTTTCGAGCAGAGCCCGTGTTTCATGCGGGGATAAATACCCGGGGCGAATAATATCGGACTCGGATCGAAGAAAATTACGGGCTGTGAACAAATCCAAAACGCCGGAAGAATTCATTCCATTTTCATGCATCACGAAAACAACCGGTTTTCCGAGTTCGTTTAATTCCGCCGCAAAATCCATTATGACTCTCAGTGTCGCCAATTCATCTGTACTTATTTCCGTTTTTTGCAATAAATCAACTTCATCAAAAACAACAACTTCTCCATCCCAATTAGATCTTCGTAGTTCATCAGAAATCCAGGCTGCCTCTTCCTCTTTAATTGAGGGATCGCCCCTGTATAGGGCCGACCAGTAATCCCAGTTATATCCTTCCGTCGCGATTTTGTGTTTGATGAAACGCTCTCGTAAATCAAAGGTTGAAGTTTTTCTTCCAGCCAAAGCGACTTTGATATGCTCGCTCTTGCCCATACCCCCCGCACCCAAAACAACCGCCCCCCCATAAGATCTTAGCGCGACTTGAATCTGAGATGCTGCCTGCAAAATTTTTAAAGTCTCCATCGGCCCGCGAGCCTCGGAGCGGCTAGCCGCAACACCCCCCAATTCCATTTCGTCAAAAAGACGCGCCGGACGAGAGGATGTCGGGCTTACAAAAGTCCTTTTGCGATTATCCGCAAATGAAGACACGCCTAAAAAGCGAACCTTTTTTTTATCTACATCCAGAGTCTCAGGGTTTTTAAAGATGGACACTACCGATCCGTCTGAACCTTCCGTCAGAACCTTTAAACGAATTTCATCCGCATCGGTGACCGCATCCTGTTTGCCTGTTTTTTTATTAATTCTTTCTGTTTGAATGCCTTGGATTAAATAGGCAATACCGCCTTTTTTTTGTATCACAGGCAGCGAGGCTATGGTTTCATCATAAGCTTGATCCCCTCCGGCCATCGTAATAAGGCTATCCGTAAAATTCTGAAACACGGGCGATTCTTCACCAAAATGATTTCCGGTATGTAAATAATAATTTACATCACGAAGCGGAAAATCCATTTCAAAAGCATCTGTCGGAAAAATTGCCATCGTCTGAAACCCCATTTCAGCGGCCACCTCATAAACTAAATCTACCCCGCTCATAATTCCGGCTTCCCAGTTCCCGGTACCGCCGGAGACTACAGTGATTTTCTTGGGATCCGTAATTCCCTTTTGCGCCATAATATTTCGAAAGGCTTGTCTCAGAGCTTCTTTCGCTAATCGCAAATGTTTCGTACTGATACCCTTCCCTGAAGCCGTAGTAACACCGATAAAATGGGTTCCATTTGCGCGCATATTTTCATAAAAATCAGCAGGTTCGGAACCCTGCATAAAATTGTCAGAATCTAAATTGTTCCTCTGAAAAACTTGATTCATTGGGGCTTTTCTGAGCCTTCCGTACTCGGTTGGTCCCAATCGAGCAAGCGTCAGCAAATACAACTTAAGCACAGACCGCCAGATATCTTCATCCTTCGCCCGCTGGGCCGCATCAAGCTGTTTGAGTCCCAATCGAATCAAAGGAGACTCTTTCCAGCTAAGCCAAGGATTTGTAACACGCCACAAAACATTCTCTACCGCGTTCATTTCATCGACAAACCTCTTTTGCGCAATATCCGAACGCGCATGCATTTGCATCGTAAGCAAAGTTGGAATCATAGTCGCAAGCAAAACCGAAGCGATCGCGGAATACTGTTTGCCGTAGAGGAATTTGATTTGCTTACCATAAGCTTCGCCTTGAAAGTTTTTCTCAGCATCATTCAGCATTTTTTTCCATGGGCGGACAAATCCGTTAAAAATTTCAACCGCCCCAAGCCCTTTGCGGTAACGTCCATCCGTTAACGCCGCATTCAGCAAGTCGGGCAAACTGATTTGTTTTTTCCCTTCTCCTTCAACTTCAATCTCGAGCTGAATGCTTTCCGGCACTTTTCCGGCGTTCCGGTACATCTGTAAAATATTTTCAATATCCTGCTGCCCTTCCAAACGCAATCCGGCCAAGGACACTTTTGGAATATTCGCCTTGCCCGGCTCTTGATTGCGTTTATCAAATGCTTCGCGGGTCTGCGGTTGAAGCAAATCTCCTCCGTCCGCAGTGAGAAATGTGTTTTGAATGCCCCCGTCGTCATCAAATTCAACAGGCAGCAAGTAATCAGAAGGGGTCAAGGCTCGGTTTGATTGCTGGGCATAGTAACCATAATCATGCACAGCTTCGGCGAATATTTCTTTCTCCCGCGGTGTAAAAGACGACATAAACCCAGATTCAATGTGTCCGACCATGCGGTCGATTTCAATCAATTGGGAGAGAACATCCAGATTGGCCCCAGCAAATTCCGCGGCATATTCCTGAGTTAATTGAGCTGTAGGTTTGCCTTTTTTTGCATCATCCCATTTATCGCCGGTAGCCCATTTACGATAAGCCTCCCAAGTTGCTTCATTCCACTCCTGGGGATCAGGAACGCTTTCCAATGTTTTCTTCAGCGGCTCAATCGTCTCCCAATAAAAATCGTTGAGCTGATTCGGCGTCAGCTCAATGCCCGTCTCATCCACGCGCTGGTTCATTTTGGTATCGAGCCACTTTTTTGCTGACTTCATGGCGCGTACGACATACAGCTCAAATTCATTCCTAAATTCTTCGATGCGCTGTTCAGCGCCGTCGGGTTTTAAACGGCGTATATCGTCAAGACTCCAATCCAAATAGGGCAAAAGCGGCTCGATCAAATCAACTCCTGCCATTTCCGCAACCGTTTCAGCCGCGGCATCTAAATGCCGGGCTTGAACTCTTGCTGCATTTTCAGGAACTTCCAAGCTTCGCTGCGCAAACTGCACGACTCTTCCGCGAGCCGTTTGCTGTGATTCATTCAGCTGGTCATCCCGGCTCAAAAATGCCTGAGTATCCATGGCATATTTTTCATCCAAATAATTCAGCCAACGTTCCAAAACCTGAACATCAATACCCACGCTCCGCAGGTACTTCTCAATCAGCTCACGGCGTAGAGTAATGTCAGTTGCTACACGAATATTGCTTTGTGCGGTGGCGATACGGTTTCGCAATACATCCAACTGAGCTTGGATCAATGCCGTCGTCACAGCACGGTCCATGGCTCCGTCAATTTTTACGGCCCATTCGTTATCGGGATTCTTACAAAAGTTTTCATAACTCTCGGACGCAAAGCTGCTGCCGGGATTAATTGCCGATATAAAAAACCAGAAAATCATCATTTCGCGCCGGCTAAAACTTTGCGCCTGCTCGGGCACAGACACGACGGTTTCAGCTAAATCCCTGGTTAAAGTTTCTGTCCCGCCTGCTGCGCGAACCGGCAATCCTTCCAAGTCTAAGACAGGACGATTCACAATTTCCGTCAGAATAGATGCGGAGGTTACTGTACCCAATTGATTTGTTTCTAAACGGCTGATCCATGCGCTCCGTAAATCCGGATCATCACTGAATTCAGTACTTGCCGCATCAATTTGCTGCTGATGCGGCGCATGAAACAAATTCATAACCGCGGTCTTTCCCAATTTCAATTTTCTGGCAATATCCCCTGAATCTCTTGCGCTGATGATGCGGTAAACTAACTTCTCGACACTGGTCATGCTCTGCTCATCGGAGCGCATCACCCTCGCCCAATCCAAGATTTTTCCGGCAGCTTCAAAAAAGCTCTGAAGCTCCCCATTATTCATCTCCAATAATTCAAGGTCTTCGACGGTAAGTTTATTGGATTTTTTGAATGTTTTATAACGGTTAATATATCTCTCGCGAGCTGAAGGCGATAACATTGCAACAGCTTCATCAGGCAGCTTCCAACCCAGCTGATTTCCGGCAACTCCCAATTCGTCGCCGACAGCGGAATCAACATACCCGCGATGAGCAGCCTTCTCAAGCGTAAGGACCTCCGCGGTATGCTCTTTCTTGTAGTTAACCAACTTTTGCTTTTCTCGGTCAAACAAACGGCGAATCAATACCCGAGCGCTTTCAGGTAAAACATCACCGGCGCCAAACGACGAAAGTACCAAATCATAAAATCGGTTAATATCGTTTGAAGAAATGGCTTGCAGAATAGCTTTCGCCGCAATCTGCTGTTCTTCCGGGCTCCAGTTTTTTTCACGGGCAAAATTCAATGCCTCCTCAAGAATTGCCGCATCATCTTCATACTCTTGATGGCGGTCCACCAAATTATCCAGCTTGCGCTTAACCGCATAAACATACAAATCTTCAAACAAACTATTCCAATTGTAATCGTCCACCGTTTCTTTGAATGCGCCCATTCCCATTAAATCTTTGAAGCCGATGTCATGCCACATATCGGAGGCCATTGACCCCTTTTCTGTTTTGATCTGCAGTTCAAAGGAGTGCAATTCTGCGTCGTCTCCGATCGCCAGGGCGCGGTTCGCAAGCTGAGTTTCTTCCTCCTTTGAAATCCCGAGGTCGCGGGCAGCCTCTTGGATCAGCTCGACCAAGCGGTCGCCCTTGGGAAACCCGATTGTATATTGAACCGCACGATACGGATCCGGCTTAGCGGGGTCGGCGCGGTTTGTGATGAATTTATTTTCTTTGCGAATCACTGAACTGTTCTTCGCAAGCAAAGGACGCCCGGCTGTGTCACGATCAACTTTAAAATTGAAATACGAATCAATCGCAACCATTAAGTCTTCCAGCGTGGCGAGGTCAGAAACAACGAACCGGCCTCCGAGCAAATCAAAAAGCCCCGCCAAATCAAAATCCCGCGCCCAATCACCCCACTCCGGATGGGAGCGATTTTTTGCAATTTTATTCAATGCGCTTTTTTTACTTTTAACGCGATTCGACAGCTGGGTGTTTTCTCCCGAAAGCTTCGCTTTGAAAGCAATATGACGAAGCAGGAGAACCATGACGGGTTCAAGCGCCGCGGCTTCATTCAAAACAGTTTCGGTCTTACTTCCCTCGACTTGCTTCCATTTTTCATGTTCCCGGCGGTTTTGAGTTGTGAGCGTATCTTTTTCCCAATTTCTTTCATTATCATTAACAAGCGCCTGCTCTTCAGAATCGTAAAAACGAGAAACACGGGCAATTTCAGCCTCAAGGTCAATCGCGTCACTTTTTGTATGCCGCATTCTTTTATCCGGAGATTCCATCCATCCCGTCGCCATGCTTTGCCGTTCAAATCGCGCAACTTCACGGACCTGGCTGATTTTTTTTGCGGCAATCGCGCCGCCGCGCAAAATATCTCCTTGCAAATCCGTGACATTTTCACTCTCCAAGTATGCAAAAACAACTTTGGCAATCAATGGATTTTCCGAACCAATTTCTTCCCACACATACTTTTTAGCTGTCTCAAGACGCATCGCAGCCAATTGATCAGCTAACGCGATATTTCCCAATGCTACAGCGGCCTCGTGCTGCCTGCTTAAATTAAATATTTCTCCGGCATATTCTCGATTCTCCGAACGGGCCCTCACCAAAGGTTCCGTTTTTAATTCGCTGCGCTGTTCAGAGCGCAAGCTTCTCCATGCTGTAGCTACCTGCTGCGCATTAACGACGGCATCCTTCGCAGCGTAAGCATCTTGAAAACCAAGGCTCCCCGCCGTAGCGCGTCCGCCCGCATTAGGAAAAAGGGGTTGAATCTGAGCGACTAAGGGCCGCAAACTTTCGGCTTGCCCCTTTTCATCAACCAAAATCTGCAGCTTGATCTGGTACCCCGCTCTCCCAAAATCAGATTTCAGAACGATCAGAAGCTTCACATTTCCCGAGCCGGGGAATTCGTTCATATATATATTGCGCGCTAAATCCGGTCCGCTCACAGGAAATTTTTGTCCCGCAGAAAAAAGCAAAACATCTCCCTCGACAGCCCAAAATCCATCACTGACTGCATGCTCATCCAACTGATTCAGAATATCCCCCCGCACCGGCGGTTTTCTGAAAACTTCTCGGATGGCCGCATCGGATTCCATTTCATCTTTGAATCCCTTGACAAAAAAACTTTGCTCAAATGAAAGATCTGCGTTTGCGGCGATGCTTTGATAAAGCGCGTCTGCCGCACCAGAGTCTTTCCCGCCATACTGAACAGAAAAGCTGATTCCGGCGTCCATCGCGGCCATCCCTGCGGAATAACTCATTTCGGAATTTTTGATCGACTCATCAATTCCGCGCACATAAGAATAGAAAACTCGGACTCTCCCCTGATGGACGGGTTCTCCGCGCAAAATTTGGTAGTCATTGTAAATGGCAGCGTCAGCCATCCAGTCCAAGTGCGTTAACAGACTTCGATCATTTGCATGCCGCATTAAAAAATTAGAAATCAAAATATCCGGGTCAGAATGATCCGCAACTGCGATTGTTTCCGACGCCATTTTGTCCAAAACATCCGAACCCCCATGCTCCCATGCATAGCGGATAAAATCAGCCAAAAGCCGGCTGGTACTTGTGGTGCTCATGAATTTCGATGGATAGTGGTGATCGATATGAAAAACATAGCCTGGCCCCGCTTTACGCGCAGAATCAAGCCAAGCCTCAAATACTTTCTCACGATTTTCCTTCAAATCAGCCGCAACATCCGAAGTTTGAGCACGAACATTATGATAAAGCAAATTCCGAACAGCCGGCATTGTGGTTTCATTCACAAAGTTAAAATGTTCCGCTTCATGGGAGGCCCCAAGGTTGAAATCGAGAACAGAAATATTCCGCCCCGACTTCACCGCAACCGCCTTTGCATACGTGAAAAGCATTCGAATTATTTCAAGATAATCTCCCTCTTTGAAACGATCCCGATGAAACGAAATCGAAGAACCCGACCGGTCATCAGTTGAAATCTCAAATATTCCCGGATAAACTTCATCCAGCCCCTTTTGTACAACCGCTGCTGATTTGGGCAGCAGCAAATTCCCCGCTTCAAAAAAAACTTCCGCCAAATCATCTCTTTTTTCATCACTGGCCTGACGTGAATCCCGCTCAGCAAGAGATTCTTCATCTCCAGAAACAGCCTTTCCGGATAATGCCTTGTCCACCTGAGCTTGAGTCGTGCCACCCAGCCCGGCCGCAACTATTTCTTCCGCTCGATCGGGCGTCACCTCAACATTTGCCGGAACAAAACCATTTTCTGCGAGTGCGCCTCCAATTGGTGCAGCCTGAATCATATTGGCTCTAAGTAACGCGGCGATTTGCTCGGAGTTAAGTTGGTTGGCTTTTTCAAGACCGCGCAAGCCGCGAATAAAGCCGTCAACTTTCATCATTAGCTGATCTGTGGTCTTGAGCCGTTGATCAATAGTCGAATCGATCACTTCATCCATGTAGCGTGTGTACCATGCGGCGCGATCAACTTTTCCCTGGTCCGATAAATCGCGGATGATTTGGTCACGCCAGGCTTTTAACATCTGTACATCGGGGACAACATCATTGGGGACAGAGCTGAGCCCAGAGCTCTGTCCCCCGTGAAGAAGTTTGTCGCGCGTGGCACGAACAAAGGCTTTGTAAAGGTGAATGCGGCCATTCTCAACTTCAAAGTAATCTTTCCAGGAAACCTCTCCACGCATCTGGGATCGGTAATTGATGCTCTCGGGAATGTAATTAATCTTCGGCATTACCAGCGCGTAGCCCATCCCTGCTTCTTTAAGGCGACTCGTAATGCCTTCCGCGTGAAAACCACCGGCAACAATGACTGTAGGCCGGAGACCGGAGACCGGAGCCTTGAGGTTATCAAAAAAGATTTGATCGCGTTCTTCGGCATTCAGATAAAAAGCGAGATGAAATATAAAATCATCTTGCTTGAGTCCCAAAGCCGAAAAGGTTTCAAAAATGAGCCGGCCTGATAACTTCTTCCATTCTTCACGTGAAAGCTCGAGCTTCGAAAGCTTGGTCAGCATACGTAAAGATTCAGTACGTTCATCCAAAGCCTGAATGGCTGATTTTTCGAAATTAATCGCGGAAATTGATACATCCGTCTGCTGCCGGCGGGTAAGCCTCTCTTTAATCTCACGAATATAAATTTCTAAATCACGAAAAAGCTTGGTGCCCTCAAGTCCCTTCAAAGTTTGCTGGTCCCGAACCATGCCAAGCAAATCCGAAGACATCTCAAGATTTAATCCGCTTTGATCCGCAAACTCTTTCAAGTGCAAGGCAAAAGCCTCAGCGCTGATCTCTCCCGTCATCCATTCCTGCTTGCGGGTATTAAAAACTTTGACTGCCCTCGGACTCTTCAGCACTTTCTCCACTTGCGCCGTCAGCTCACGCACTTCGATGTCTTTACTCGTACCGCCGGATTTCGGGCTTTCGGCTTTAGAAACTTCTTTCCAAACGGCTTCAAGCTCACTACCTGATTCAGGCGCCCGGACTGCTCCGAGCACTTTGATCAAATCGGTTAATTGCGCGGCATTTTCATAAAAACTTTCAACTTTCCGATCTACCTCCAGCAGCGCCTGCGGGTAAATAGATTCTTTTTCTTTGCTCAATTGTTCTTTGAGCTTTGACAATTGAGCGTGAATTGCGCTCTCTTTTTCGATTGACTGTAAGTAAAGACCCAACCCTTCTTCATAAATAGCCCAATCTTCAACACCGTAATATTGTGTTTTCGTTTCATCAAATACTGCCGCGGCCGTGCCGCCCGCGATTTCTCCCGCGTCCATATACCCCTTCATCACTTGACGTAAAAGCTTCTTATCAGGAAAACTGCGGAATATCTGCGGATCTAAGTCACCACTCGCGCCTTCAAGCGCCACAGCGCCCACGCCGTACTCTTGCTGCAAATATTTAATGATGTTTGCAATATTTCTTTGCGCATCGGGAATTGCGTGCGCATCCTGAATCACAATCACACTCCCTTTTCCCGAGTAGCTTTCCACAACTTCACCGAATTTCGTTGGCAGTTTGAGAAATTCCGGATTGAGTTTTTTTAGTGAAGGGGCACTTTGGGGAATAACTTCGGCACGTGCTAATGGAACCGAAAGAGAAGTACACTCAACGCAAAGTGCGGTGAAGACAGCTATCATTTTGTAAATGCTCGGAACACTATTCATGAACTAGTTTTTTTCCCATATTAGAAAGTCTTGCTCCCAATAGAAAACTTACCTGAACATTAAATAATTACAATAATTTTATAGATCTTTTTAACCTTTTAATATATTAAAAATAGCATTAAATAGCATAAAATAACAAAAACAGCTCCGTCACAGATCCCGTATCTGGGATGGGCATAGCAATCAGATGCGAAAACTCACAGAAAATAGCATTGGGGCCGGTAAATCAAAAGAGAGAGAAAGAACAGCTATTTGGGGCAGATGAGGGATTTGAATTGATTGCCGCGGTCAATATAGCTTTTGAACATGTCAAAGCTGGAACAGGCGGGTGAAAAAAGAACGGTGTCGCCTTTCTTGGCGGAGGCTAATGCGGTTTTGCAAGCGGCAGCAAGCGACTCGGCGGACTCAGGTTTTAGTTCGGCCCATTCCTGAAGCATCATGGGCTGCGCTTCGCCGATCACAACAATTTTTTTTGCCTTTGCTTTCAGCGCGGGTAAGCACTCCATAAAGGAAGGAGTTTTAACTCTGCCTCCCGTAATTAAAACCACGCTCTGATCGGGATAACGCTCCAAAGCCCAAATCAACGACGCGGGTGTCGTAGACTTAGAATCATTCACGGCCTGAATTCCGTCCTTATCCCAAAATTTTTCAAGCCGATGTTCAAGTCCTTCAAAGTTACGAAACACATGATCCACCACCGAAAATGAAACATCCGCGATTTCAGCCACTTGCCGCGCAGCGTTTTCAAGCAAGCTTTCTTTCCCAGCCGGGCTGAGATAGTGCTTGGTCGCAGCCGAGCGAACCGGACCGTATTTTTCTTCATCTAATTTTTGAATCAGCATCCAATCCTGCTCGGTCATATTTTCAAATATTTTGAGTTTGGAAAATGAATAATCTTCAAGAGTCGGATGCCAATCCAGATGGTTTGCGTGAATATTCAGCAAAACCCCAATATGCGGTTTGAATTTACGGCAATGCTTAAGCTGAAAAGAGCTAACCTCCAGCACAACCCAAGTATCAGAGTTTATTTTCGAAAGCTCTCCAATCCATGGATTACCGATATTGCCGCACAGAACCACATCGCGGCCGGCTTCTTTTAAAATTCTTTGAATGAGCGTTACGGTCGTTGTTTTTCCGCAGGAACCGGTCACCGCCACAATTTTTTTTGAAGAGCAAAACCAGCTTGCTACTTCAATTTCACTATAAACCGGCTTTTTCCATTTCAACAGAGCCTGATAAATTTCCGACTGAGGCGGGATACCCGGTGAAATCAAAACCCAATCGGCGGATTGGACGCGTTCAAAACTGTGTTTGCCGCATTCCGCATGAATTCCTTTGCGTCCCAGAGCCTCAACCCGCTCTCTTAAAACTTGTGTGTCAGATTTATCAGTGGCAAAAACATCAAAGCCCAGCTTTTGCAATTCAAGCGCGCTTTGATAGCCGCTTTCCCCTAAGCCAAGAACCGCTACTTTTTTACCGACTTCGTTAATAATCGAACTCATAAAATCTCAAGGTTAAGAATCAACACGACAAACAAAAATTATTTAGCCAAGCCACATTGTTAGAAAGTCGCTCAAAAAAGATCAGTCGCAAGGCGCTTGTGAGCAACTGAGGAGACGCACTAAAGCGTGCGTCGCACGAGTGTTGCGAACAAGCAACGTGGCGAATGGCTTTTTTCAGCGTACTTTTAGAGTTGCCAAACCGACGATGGCGAGCATAAACGCAATAATCCAAAAACGGATTACAATTTTATTCTCAGGCCATCCCAGCTTTTGCAAATGATGATGAAACGGCGACATTAAAAAAACTCTTTTTCCCGTCAGCTTGAAACCGGTCACCTGAATAATCACGGAAAGTGCTTCCCAAACAAAAATACCGCCGACAATCGCAAGCACAAATTCTTTTTTCAAAAGAACCGCCACGGTGCCGATGACGCCACCGAGCGAAAGCGAGCCGGTATCACCCATCATAATTTGGCAGGGATAGGCGTTGTACCAAAGAAACCCCGCGCAGGCTCCGGCTAAAGCGGCACAAAAGACGGTGATCTCACCCGCGCCCGGCAAATAAGGTATCGAAAGATAAGCCGTAAAATCCTGGCGGCCGGTGACATAGGCCAAAACCGCAAATGTTGATGCCGTAAAAAAAGCGCATCCAATCGCTAACCCATCCAATCCGTCCGTTAAATTGAGTGCGTTCGAAGTTCCGACCAAGACGAAAATCACAAAAGGAATAAACAAAATACCCAGGTTTAAAATCGGCTGTTTCAAAAACGGAAAGTAAAGCATGCGGCCAAAAGTGTCGGAGTGATACAACACCCAGGCAACCAGAAGCCCCGTCAAAATTTGTCCGAGAAGCTTGAGACGGCCATGCAAACCTTTGGAGTTTTGATACCGCAATTTAAGCCAGTCATCCAAAAACCCGACAAAACCGAATCCAATCAAAACCGCAATCAAAAGCCAAACATAGAGATTGGTCAAATTCGCCCAAAATAAAGTGGAAAACAGCACGCTCAGAACAATCAGCACGCCTCCCATGGTGGGAATATTTTTCTTATCCGCATAAAGATGGTGAATTGACTCCGCGTGTTCACGCTGGTTATTGGCAATCGCTTTCAGCGCTTTTAAATCTTGGATCAGGCGAGGCCCCCAAAGCAAACTGAAAAGAAACGCGCACACCGCGGCCGCTGCCGCGCGAAAAGTAATGTATCGAAAAAGATTAAAAACAATCGATTCTGACGCGAACTGATGCAAAAAATAAAGCACTGGATCTTCCTTAAAGTTTAAATTACCTTTAGGTAATTTATAAATATATTTCAGAGCCGTGCCTAATCTCAAAATCAGTCGGATTAGACTTGGATCTTCCTTAAAGTTTAAATTACTTTCGGGTAATTTATAAATAGACCTCAAACCAACTTGTCTTCTAAAATTTCTAAAACCTTTTCAACCCGCATGCCGCGAGAACCTTTGAATAAAATTCCGTCACCGGACCGAACCGATTGAATCAAATCCCGTGCCAAACTTTCCGCGTCAGGAAACCATCGGCTGTCCATGGCGGATGAATTCCGATTAAGCCACTCTATCGTCCTTCGTGTTTCCGGACCAAACGCCCAAGCCGCATTGACTCCCGCGCGCGCAATATCTTCGGCCAAAGCTTCATGCAAGCGCGCTGATTCCGAACCGAGTTCGAGCATATCAGAAAAAACAATCCGTTTTCCGGCAAACTTCATTCGGCTCAATGCTTCCAGCGCGGCTGAAAAAGCTTTGGGACTTGAGTTGTAAGTATCGTCAATCACGGTAATATCTCGAGCAATTTTACGAATGGCAAAACGCCCTTTGGGCATTTCAGGCTGCCACTCACCGCCGATTTCGGCCCAACTCATTCCCGCTTCCACCGCCATTGCCGCCGCAAGCCCCGCATTAAGCGCCAGAAAGGACGCCTCGGTCGGCAACACCACGGACTGCTTCTGAATTTCAAAAAAAGTTTTTCCGTTTTCCGTACGCAAACCAGAAAGAACAATATCCGCCGCTTCCGAAAAGCCGACGCGTATAATTTTTCCGCGCCATCCGCTGCTGCTGAGGCGCCGGTCAAGCTCCGGGTCTCCCGAGACGGTCACCAAAGTATTTAGCCGGGGTGATTGCAAAATTTCTAATTCCCCGTCATAAACTCCCGACAAAGAACCAAATCCCAGCAAATGTTCCGCCGCAACCGGAGTTAAAAGGGCCTTATCCGGCTCGGCGATACGCACCAAACGCGCAAGATCTCCGACATGATCCGCGCCCATTTCTAAAACCGCCAGATCATGCGACTGGTTAAGGCGGCTCAACATCAGCGGCAGCCCCAATTGATTGTTCAAATTGCCGGTCGTCGCTAATACCTTCTTCTTTTTGGAAAGCAAATAAGCCAAAAACTGCTTTGTGGATGTTTTTCCGACGCTCCCCACAACACCGATCACCGGTTTATTAAATTGAGACCGATGCTCACTCGCCCAATTTGCCATCTCAAGCGCGGGATCACCAACAAACCGGACTCGGGAACGCAAAGCCTCAGCGACTTCATCGCGATAATGACTTGCGCACAAAGCCAAGGCAGCGCCTTTTTGAAAGGCTTCGGCCAAAAACGCGTATCCTTTTTGTTTTGTTCCGTCCAGAGCGACAAAAATATCTCCCGGTTGGATGGTCCGGGTATCAATCGAGAAAGGCGCGATCGGCATCATGCTTTCAGCGCCTCAAGCAAAGTTTCCCGATCACTGAAATGATGCTTTTCTTTTCCAATGATCTGATAATCTTCATGCCCCTTACCCAAAACCAAAACAGCATCTCCGGACCGCGCCAGCTGAACAGCGAGATGAATGGCTTTCCGGCGATCCAGCTCTTCAATGATCTGAATACGGGTACGATCCCGCTCCGTCAAGCCGGTTTTCATTTCATCCATAATCCCTTGCGGGTTTTCCGTGCGCGGATTATCCGAAGTCATCACCAAAACATCCGAGTCTTCCGCCGCGGCACGCGTCATTTTAGGACGTTTGGTACGATCACGGTCTCCGCCGCAACCGAAAACAGTAATAATTTTTTTTGGCTTCTGCAAACGGACATGTTTCAACACCTGAACAAACGCGTCAGGTGTATGAGCATAGTCCACAAAAAAATGAATCTCCGGATGAGGAACGCGCTCCATTCGCCCCGGCACAAAAGGAATTGCGGCGAGTGCCGCAAGATAATCGTTCAAATCCAACCCTAAAAGGTCCAACCCCGCCAGAACAGCGGTGCAATTGGAAATGTTGTAATGCAGCGGCAACTGAATTTGCACCGGCAACCGCAAACCACGGAAAGCCAACTCAAACCGGCATCCGTTTAATGATTCCTGAATCTGTACTGCCTGATAATCAGCTTCGGATTCGATACTGAAAGACTTGGCTTGCGGGAACTCAGCGAGAAGACGGCGGCCAAAAGAGCAATCTTTGTTGATCAGCATTTGCTTGGGCTGAACTTCAGAAAAAAGCTTCCGCTTGGCCTGAAAGTAATCTTCTAAGTTTTGGTGATAATCCAAATGGTCTTGCGTCAGCTGAGTAAATACCGCGAGCTCAAATGCCAATCCGGCAACACGGTTTTGATCCAAAGCGTGAGAAGAAACTTCCATCGAAACATACTGCGCGCCTTGGGCGGCCATTTCGGCAAGCAGAGGAATTAAGGTCTCAGATCCCGGTGTGGTATTCCCCGACTCGCGCGAGCCTAAGGGCAATTCATAAGACAAGGTGCCGATTGTGCCCGCTTTAAAGCGGGTTGCCAATAATTTATAGAAAAGCTGGGTAATCGTGGTTTTCCCGTTTGTTCCGGTAACACCGATCAAATTCAACGAATCCGAATGAAAGCCATAAACACGTTTCAACAGCTCAGGGAAAATTTTCTGGGAATCTTGAACCTGAATGCCAACAACCGCGAGAGGAAGCGTCACGCTCGCTTTTTCATAAACAATCGCAGCCGCACCTCTGGCAAGCACTTCGGCAATAAAATCATGCCCATCTGATTGAGGCCCGCGGCAAGCAACAAACAAATCTCCGGGCTGAATTTGGCGGGAATCTTTTAAAACGCGGTTAATTTCAATCGCGCCATTCCAATTTTTATTGGCGCTCACCGGAATGGCAGCCAACAAGGCTTCAAGTTTCATGACGCACGAGCTTCCCGGCTCTGAATTTGAAGCTGATAATTCGGAGAAACAACTTCCACTTTACGTATCTCACGGATTTCTCCGTCATCAAAATCGAGCGCTAAACGAAGCCGCGTGGTTTGAACTTCTTTGACGCCTGTTTTCCTCAGCCAATCGCCTAAAAAGCGTAGCTTCGCACCGTCTCCCTGAAGAGACATCGCCCACAAACGTGAACTCACCCACGCCCACGGGTCGAGCATGATTTCAAAATCGCCCTGCACCAATTCCACGCGGTTCTTCCAAACAAACGAAGCTTTTTTAACTTTAAAACGGGGCTGAATCAAAATCAGATTCCGCTCGCCTTTGAGCACAATTTCATGCTTTTTTTCGATTTGCCTGATAAAGAGAATGGGCAGAACGCTCATAAAAGCAATCCAGGTAGAAACGGCAAGAACAAAAAAAACGAGAAGAGTTTTAAAAAAGCGGGTCATCTTTCAAAAGCGCGGAAACACAATGCGGGGTTCAATTTCTTAAACCGAACGCGATTGAAGAAAAAAGTAAATTGCGACAAACGCCGCGGGAAAAGTCAAAACCAGCATCAGGTAAAAAAAGGGCGGCAAAAACACAGCCTGTTTATTTTCAAGCGGCTCTAAAATAGGCTTGGCTTCAGCGACATGATCTGGTTTTTTAATTTGAATGCCTTTTGCCATTTTTACTCCAAAGACTTCGCGGAAACCGGCAAACGAATTTCGCTGCCGGCGCGCAAAGCCAAGTTTTGAATTCTGCCTAAAATAGCATCGTTCTTCACAACTTTCAAGAAAGTGTCAACAACCTGAGGGTCAAACTGAGTGTTCTTATGCATTTCCATCTCATGCAAAGCTTCCTGAACCGTCTTGGGACGGCGGTAGTGGCGCTTGGAAAGCATCGCCGTAAACGAGTCAACTACCGATACAATTCTGGCTCCGATCGGAATTTGTTCGCCTTTGAGTCCTTCCGGATACCCTCGCCCGTCAAAACGTTCATGCCGATAAAGAATGATCGGCAGAGCGGGTTTAAGAGATGAAATGGATTTGAGTAAATTCGCCGCCTTGATCGGAAGCGAACGCAAAGCCTGAAACTCTTTTTTGCTTAAACGCTCTTTTTTTTCCAACGTCAACTCGGGATGAACAAGCTGTCCCGCATCCAAAAGCAAAATTCCGCGCTCAAGATTAACAATATCCGTACCGCGCAAACCCATTTGACGGCCGACTTCCAAGCTAATTTCAGCCACAAGCTCAAGATGCGAGCGGTCTTTTCCAAATTGCCGTTCAAGAAGGCCGGTAATCGTGCGAATACTGCCCATCGTCAGTTCTTCCGTGCGCTCATACAACTGGGCGTTTTTAATCGCGACCACGGCCTGCTCGGAGAGCGATTTAAGAATTTCAAGGTCCGTTGCCGTAAACGCCTGCCCATCCACTTTATCCCAAAGCATAATGACACCGACAACATCATGTTCAATAAATGGGACACCGATACAGCTGGACGAAAGACGAAATTCACCGGTATCAGCAATGCGGCCCTCCACTCCCCGTCCGACACGGACACGGTGATGATGAACGTACCTTTTGTGCGTCCCCAAAGCGAAAAAAGGCGTTAAATGCTGTCCGTCCGCATCCATGAGCAAAATAGAACAGCCTTGCGCTTTAAGAATCTGCGCGCTCAGACGCCCGATGCGCGGAAGTAAGTCTTTAAGACGCAGCGACGCACTGATAACGCGATGAACGGAATGCATCGTCGAAAGCGCCAAAGCCCTCGGATGAACGGTTTCATAAAAATTATTCAGCTCAAAATTTTTATACGCGATTTCAAGGTGGGCCTGCGCAAAAAACTGAAACGGTTTGAGGTACGGCTCCAATTCGCGGCGGACGCGGTTTTCGTTTCCGGATGAAAACTCGGTTAGAAAAATAAAGCCTTTATAATTACCCAAATGACTCAACCCGAGCATCAGCCCCATCCGGCTTCGATTGGTCCGAAAAAAAGCGGGTAGCGGATTGCGCATTTCTGAACTTTCAAGCCATTGATCGGCAAATTTTTTCAGAAACTGCGCCGTAGAAGCTTTATCTTGTTTGAGAGTTGTGAGCGAAGCCGCAGCGCCTTTGCGGTCGAGCGGAATCAGCTTTGATTCGGACGACGCGGGAGCGATATAGATCCAAAAGTCAGGCCGATTCATCAAGCGGCCGAATTCGCGGAAACCTTCATTCCACGAAGCGTGGGTCAATAAGTATTTTTCAATAACACTTTGATTTTTTTTCGCAGCGGCCAATTTCTGACTCATCTTACGAAGACCATCCCATTATTTTGTAACTGAGCTGAATAACCCCTCAGCGCCCACCCAAGCTCCCTCGTGATCCCACAGGGAATTACGTTTCTCCATAATACTCTTGGCAAGGCCATGGAAATCAAGCAAGAGGTTAAAAAACCTCAAATCCCATATATCCATTTTATACTGTTGCGCCAAAAGTTTGGCATTTTGTTCTATTCCGCTCGCGGCAACCAAAACCCGGTGAACACGCTTCTTTTGGCGGCCGGAAACAGCCCTAAATTCTTCAACGTCACTTTCTGTCAGTTCCCGTGACGACGCTAAATAAAAATGGCTCTCTTTGGAAGCGGTTCCGCGCACAAGCCAAACCCCTTCCGTAACGGCTGACCAGGAAATTTCCTGAAAATGGGTTCCGTAAATTTTACGCCCCTCCAGCTGAATGGTTCCGGGCCGAAACTGTTTCAGCAAAGCTTCCATCTGCGCGGCAATCTTGCCGGAATCGGATTCGCAGCCGGCTTCATAAATGCCTCCCAAAAGACGCATCCACCTGCTCCTCCGCGATTTTTCATCAAGAAGCTGCCCCTGGCAATCAGGAAGCAGAACCTCATGCGCCCAAAATCGAAAAAGTGAATCACGCAGAGAATAAGAAGCTCCGCCCGAAATCAGCCAGCCCCCATCCTCCATCCGTGAAATCATTTTTTTAATTTCCGGAAGTTTAAGTCCCAGCGCAGCGGCTAACGCTCCGGGTTTGACGCGTCCGGCACTGAGCAGCGCTACCGCTTCCGTCAAAGTCTGCTGGCTTTCACGCAATCCCCGCGGCAAAGACTCAACTCTTTTTTGAAATAAAAGCGAAATACGTCCATCCGGCTCAAGCGCCTCGCGCATCACCGTTTCAAACAAGGGCGCGATCCCCAACTGCCTCTTGGGATCCATGCAAACCAAATCATCCAGGGCGCGCAGCAAAGCATCCAAATAACGCGGGTCGCCATCCGTCAAACGGAACAAAAAGCGGCGGGCGGGCAAAGAAAGATAGGACGCGCAGGCGCGGGCATCAATATTCGCGTTCATTTCCTTAAAACCGAACGACTGTAAATCCATCGTCTCAAAGTTGCTAAAAAGCAGCGAAAGCTTCTCCGAAAAAATCGTCCGTGATTTGCGGGAGTCCGAACTTGTGACAATAAACAAAACCTCTTTTTCCATCATCATGCGGTTTCCAAAAATGGAGTAAACATCGTGTACAGCGAATTTTTCAAGTCCCAAAAACTCATCTAAAATCAAAATGATTTTACGCGCGGTCTCTTCGGCCAATTGTCCGCTTAGGGCAAAAATTTCACGCACGGCCATAGCGGCATTGCCCTGTTTATGCAGCTTTAAAATGTGCCGTGCGGCCTTAGCTGTTTTGGGAATCTGCGCATCAGCGGCATCCAGCAGAGTTTCTAAAGATGAATCGGGTAAAGTGAGCGCCGCTGAAAGAAGGCATCGAATCCAATAGAAAGTGATTTGATTTGCGGATACCGGAGCTAAATCAATGAAAACAGTCAAAACAGAAGATTCGCGGGAACGAATTGATTCCGTAAATCGGGTGATGAGCTTTGTCTTGCCAAGTCCGGCTCTTCCGAGTAAGGCCAAGTTTTGGCGGTAGCCGCGCTCAAAGTCTTCGGCGCGTTTTAACATTCGAGCGCTAATTTGATCCCGGTTTAAAACCGTCATGAATAAATATCCTTCCCTCAAAAAAAGTGATAAAGGGAGGACGGCTTTCGGTAAAAAAGGTGTAAAAAAAGAAAATAACAGAAAAAACAGCCGACCTTGAGGGTTATCTTACGAAGAAGCGTCAGATTGGCAAGTAAAAAGAGGTCCGAAAATAAAGCTCTGAAAAAAAATGCTTGATTTTAGTTTTTTATTGAGGTCGAAGAGCCCGGAAACTTGGCCGAATGATTCAAAGCACGAGTTTTAACTCTTTCAGTTGAAACCAGATGGCGCTGCCAACGTCTCTCAGCGGTGCGCAAGCTCATCTTGGATTGGCGGACAAAGTCATGGATGGTTTCCTCCCTCGAAAACTTCAAATCCACGGGAACGCCTCCGCTTTTCAAAATCTTTTTGATTTGCGACAAGTGGTTTTCCACTTCCGGACGAAGCTTTTCGGATTCTTGCGACTTCTCCATGGAGATTTTATCGTAAAGAGCCTGCCACTCTTTTTCCATTTTCTCAACAAAAGGTTTAATCAGCTGGGATTGTATTTTTTCCATAAGAGAAGTATCGGCCCAATTTTAAAAAAAGTTAGCTCTGTCATTCACTTTCCGCGCCGACTTCCGACGCGGGTATAAAAATGCGTATTAAAGTTCCTTGCCCAGGGATACTCTCAAGTCCGATTTGCCAGGCATGCGCGTCGCATATCGCCTTGACAATGCTCAAACCCAGCCCGGAACCTTCGCGTGAACGGGCTTTTTCATCCCGAAAAAACCGCATAAAAATCTTCGGTTGATTTTCGGACGTAATGCCGATACCGGAATCTTTCACTTCGATAATGACCATCTCATTTTGGGTTGATGCGGAAACCGTGACTTCTCCGCCTGAATCAGTAAATTTTAGCGCATTATCCACAAGGTTATTCATTACACGCTTAAAATGGCCTTCATCGGCTTCAATCACTGCGTTGCCCGAAGGATTCCAAATTAACCGAATTCCCTTTTGCCGCGATCGTTCTTGAAAACGATCGACCAGGGGCTCAAGCACTTCTAAGAGATGCAAGTGCTGTTTATCCAAACGCAGCTGCCTTGCGTCGCTGCGAACCAAAATCATTAAGTCATTCACAAGACGAATCATTTCATCCGTTTCCTCACTGATCACTAAAAGCATTTTATCAATCTCTTCCCGCGACCTTGTCTTGCGTGAAGCTAAGTCCAGCTCTCCGCGAATAATCGCGAGCGGGGTTTTGAGCTCATGGGAAACATCGGAACTGAATTCACGCATGGCGCGCGTGGAATGCTCTAAACGGTCAATCATTTCATTTAAAGTTTCCGCGAGCCGGTCAATTTCATCCCCCATATAAGTCCGCGGCAAGCGGCTGTCCAAATGCGCCGCGGTAATCTGCTTGGCTTCACGGGTCATGCTGTCCACGGGCTTAAAAAATCGCCGCGCTAAAAACCACCCTGCGAAGCAAGCGCAAAGCACCGCCAAGGGGATTCCGATCGCGATCATGCTTCCAAGCTGCTTTAAAGTTTTTTCAGTTTCATGGAGAGCATACGCGGACTGAATGACCGCGACCGGATACCCGCCCACCCGCAGCATTTTGTAATAAAGACGGAAAGGTTTATTTTTGAAATGAATTGTCTGATAAGACGCTCCGGATTCCATAAAGTAAGAATCACGTTCAAAATTAGGAAAAATAATCTCTTTTTCCCATTCTTTAAGATTGGAAACAATATCCTGACGGCTGAGATCAACAACACGAAGAGTATGCTGGCTTCGCGCCAGAAACAACTCCTGCCTTTCCCATTCCAAAATCACTTCTTTGATGATTTTCTCCGTTTCAGGCGGAAACGGTTTAAGTGACTCCTGGGGGCTTCGAGTCAGCGACTGCAGCAATTTGGTTTGCTTCTTGAGTTTCGTCTGAAGAGCCTCATCCACTTTCTGGACGGACCAGGCTAAGTTCTTTTCTGCGTCATGATAAAGTGCCCGTGCAAGCTCGGCGTACATCATAAATGAAAAAATGGCGAGAAAAACGCTCAGGACGAGCGCATACCAGAGAGTCAGCCGAACTTTAACCGATTGAAGTTTTAGCATCGTGCGCTTATTTTCATGTTAAAGCTTGGGTGGTCAAAAAAGTTCAAATGCCGGTCGGGCTAAAAGCCCAGAGGAAAATAAAACAGCCAGCATTCCGCTTACGCATCAACGAGGCGATAGCCAATCCCACGCACAGTCTCAATCCGGCAACCTGATTTAGCAGGGTCTACTTTTTTGCGTAAAAAGTTTACATACACGTCAATCGTGTTACTCATCGGATCAAACTGTAAATCCCACACTTGTTCCGCAATCTGAGTTCGGGAAACAGGGTTTTCCTTATTTCTCAGTAAAAACTCAAGCAGTTTAAATTCCTTCTGGGACAGCGTCACTTTCTCCGAGCCGATATAAACATGGCGGCGCAAAAGATCAAGCTTGAGTTTGCCGGATTCCAAATGCGTATCTTCCTGCACTTTCGCGGGACGGCGCATAAGAGCACGAATACGCGCCAAAAGCTCCTCGAGACTGAACGGCTTTGTCACGTAATCATCCGCGCCGGCGTCAAGCCCCGAAACCTTATCTTCGGTTGAGTCTTTCGCGGTAAGCAAAATGACAGGAACTTTCACGCCCAATTCACGGATTTTCCGGCAAAGCTCAACCCCAGAAATTTGCGGTACCATCCAGTCTAAAATAAACAAGTCATAATGCGCTTCCGAAGCCAACTGCCATCCTCGCGCTCCATCTGCGGCGACGGTAACTTCATAGCCTTCTTCTTTCAATCCGCGTTCAAGAAAACTCGACATTTTCAACTCATCTTCGACAATTAATACCTTCATGATGACTCCTTTATGATTTCTATAATTTCACTTTAAATGGCTGCAATTCAACCGGGGTTTTTCCCGTCAGTATCAAACGTGCCAACAACTCTCCGGCATAAACTCCCACCAAAATACCGCATCGATAATAACCATTGGCCACATAATAACCTGAGACCGCTGTTTTTCCAATTCGCGGACTTCCCGACAAACTTTTCGGACGAATCCCGGACCAAAACTTCACCGGATTTGAGTCAGCCAACTCAGGCAGCATTTTGACGGCATGCCGGTGAATCTGACGCATCCCCTGCTTTTCCGTAACCGCTTGAAACTGATTTTTCTCCACAGTCGAGCCCGCTAAAATACGTCCGGGCACCCACGGTATGAGATAGCCTCCGTCGGCAGTATGCAAAAGAACTTTCAAGGGCTTATTGCGGCGATACACCGCAAGCTGTCCGCGAACCGCTTGAACAGGCTGGTGCAAACCGGTTTTCTTTTCTTCAACACAGGCCCAGGCACCTAAACAACCAACTACCGTCTCCGCCCTAAAAGAACGGCTTCCGACCCTGATTCCTAGAGTCCGATTTTCTTGGGTTATTAAGCGCGGTGACGCAGTAATGGTTCTGAACACCACGCCCTGTTTAATCAGCCAGGCCCGTAAAACCTTCGCTAATTTTGCGGGCAGCACACGCGCCACTTCCGGCAAAAAAAGTCCCCCACGAACCTGCGAGTCAACACCCGGCTCAAGCCGCAAAATTTCTCCGCGTCCGAGCCATTTCACACGCATGATTTTCCGGACGCCGCGAATATGAAGAAATCGTTTCAATTTAACTTCTTCTGCTTTCGAAAAAGCGGTATAAAGTAAAGCTCGTTTCTCATAACCCGTTGAAAAGCCGGTTTCGTTTTCAATCTGATTAATCCACCCGCCGTATTTCTTGAGCGCAGGAATCGTTATGCGCAAAACAGAGGGACGAAAATCAAGATCCACAAAAGGGTCAAGGATTCCGGAGGCATTCAGAGTTGATACTCCGCTCACCTTTTTCTCTAAAACCAATACTTTTTTTCTCTTCAAAACGAGCGCGCGCGCCACGCCCAAACCGGCAATACCCGCGCCGACAATCACAGCATCCCATTTCCCACGCTTTGCTTGCTCGCGCTTCATTGGGGCTGAATTCCCCATAATCTTTCCCACCAATTTCTCACCTTCTTTTCAACGCCCCAAATGCCGAGTTTTTGATCCCGTGCGCGTTTTTCCGCCGCAAAAAAATCACGCTGGAACGGATGCGGAAATTTGCGGTAGGCTTCCGCCGCACCGACTTCAACCAGCTCAAGATTCACAAAAAAATCGTTTTCTAAATAAAGATAAGCTAATCGGCGGTGATAACGATCTTCCTTTTCGGGACCATCACGCAAATCAACTGACTCACCCTCAACCCATTTTTTTAAAAGCTGTTTGGATTTTTCGCCGTACGGCTCTCCGCGGCGGGCATAATCGCGGTTTTCAATTTCCGGCGCGTCAATTCCGATTAAACGCACGCGGGTCTCATCCGCCAAAACAACCGTATCTCCGTCAATCACCCGCTTCACAACCGCTTGTTCCGCGAAAACCAGACAGCAGACTAAAGACTGAAGACTGAAGACTAAAATAAAAGTTGCGATGTTTTTTTTTAGCATGGCTTCCGTCTGTAGTTTTTGGTCTACGGTCTATAGTTTGCGTTTGAACTGACGTTCGAGCTCAGCAAAAGAATATTTCAGCATGGAAGGACGGCCATGCGGGCAGTGAAACGGTTCATCACATTCAGCCAGACGGTCTAATAAAGCTTTCATTTCATCCAAGGTCAAAGCGTCATGAGCTTTCACCGATTGGGTTTTACAAGCCAGCATTGCGGCTAAATCCGCGCGGTAATTTTCTAAACGCACGCCTGCTTGGCCGGTTTCTTTTTCATCAAAGAAAGACTGCAATACTTGTTTTGGATTTTCTTTTGCGAAAGCATGCGGATAAGCTCGAATCACCAAAGTCCGCTCCCCGAACAGCTCAATATCAAAACCGATTTTTTTTAAAAAGTCGGAAGTTTCCTCATAAATCGCAAAGTGACGGGGACTTAAATCAATCATTTCTTCAATGAGCAACCGCTGAGACACAGGGCTTGCGCTTTCGAGATTTTTGCGTAACTCTTCATACTGGACTTTCTCATGTGCGGCATGCTGATCAATAATGACATAGCCTTCATCGGTTTCAGCCAAAATAAAAGTTCCATGCACTTGCCCCAAAACCTTCGTGACCTTCAGCTTTGCATTTTCAGAATAAACGGGCCAAGCGGCTTGCTCGGGCTCTTTGGAAATTTCCGCGGAAGGAATCGACTGCTCTTTCAATAAAGTTTCCCAACTCGTACTTTGTTCGCGAGAAGAAAAGGACGGTGAAAATGGTTTTGCTCCGCTTGGCGTGGAAGAACTCCAAGCTGACTTCACCTCGGCCCCGCCCTCCGTCTTGTCAGTTAAGGCGGGCCTTAAGTCAGGTGCTTGCCGCAATGCTCCGGCTACCGCGTTTTGCACCATCGACTTTATTGACGTTTCTCCGGAAAGCCGCACTTGCTGTTTGGTGGGATGAACATTCACATCCACATACTCGGGATGCACATCCACAAACATCACCGCCGCGGGATATCGGCCATGCATTAAAAAACCGTGGTAGCCCGCTTCAATGGCATAGCTGATCGCAAAAGACTTAACCCAGCGCCCATTAATAAATAGGTACTGCGTCAGCCGGTTGCCGCGCGCAAATTCGGGTTTGGTAACAAATCCGGAAATGCGCACATGCGGAATTTGAGCTTCCACCGGAATCAGCATTTCATCCCAATCCGCTCCTAAAACGGCTTTGACACGATCGCGCAAATTTTGATTGGCCGGCAAATCAAAAACAATCTTCTCTTGATTTTGAAAAAGAAAACGAATGGCGGGTTTAGCCAAAGCCGCAGAAGCGACGAATTCATAAATATGCCCAAACTCCGTCGAATCTTGCTTTAAAAATTTACGGCGCGCGGGCGTATTAAAAAACAAATCTCGCACTTCGATGGTTGTTCCGTTCGAAGCGGAAGCTTCACGGGCTTTTGCCAAAGCACCGCCCACCATCCATATTTCCGTACCCGTCTCCGCATCCGCTGGCTTTGTCACCAAAGTCATACGAGAGACTGCGGCGATACTCGGCATAGCTTCACCGCGAAAACCGAATGAGTCAATTTTGGCTAAATCTTCATCGGATTTAATTTTGCTGGTGGCATGGCGTTTAAAGGCTAGCTCGGCGTCTTGAGGCGACATCCCACAGCCGTTATCAGCGATGCGAATGAGACTTTTACCGCCATGATGCACTGTAATTTCAATCGACGTGGCTCCGGAATCAATTGAGTTCTCAACCAACTCTTTAACAATCGACGCCGGCCGCTCAACAACTTCACCTGCGGCGATTTTATTCGCCACTCGCTCCGATAAAATATGGATTTTATTCGCGGTCATTTTTGCTTTTGGGCTTGGTTTTTCAGTTCTTCTAATTTTTGTAAAGCCTGAATCGGCGTAAGGCGGTTCACATCGAGTTGCTTAAGCTCATCGATGACGGGATGCTGTTTCGCCGGTTGAGCTACGGGCTCAGAGACAAAACGAGACTGATCACCTTCTAAAATCTGCGTCGCTTTTTGATTTTCGCTTTCAAGCACCGCCAAAATTTCTTTCGCTCGGGCTGTCACTGCCGGCGGTAATCCAGCCAACTCCGCGACATGAATTCCATAACTGCGGTCACTTGCGCCCTGAATCACTTTACGTAAAAATAAAACTCCATCCGCTGTGTCTTTGACTTTCATCGTGAAATTTTTCACTGTCGGAAAGTGCGCCTCAAGCTGCGTCAACTCATGGTAATGAGTCGCGAAAAGTGTACGGGGCTTCGAGTCTCCTGAAGCTAAGGATTCGCATATCGCCCACGCAATACTGAGTCCATCAAAAGTAGAAGTTCCGCGGCCAACTTCATCCAAAATCAATAAACTGCGATTCGTAGCTTCATTCAAAATACGGGAAGTCTCGAGCATCTCAACCATAAAAGTACTTTCTCCGCGCGCCAAATCATCCGAAGCACCGATGCGGGTAAAAATGCGGTCCACCACGCCCACCTTGCAGGATTTAGCAGGTACAAAACTGCCTATTTGCGCTAAAAGCACGATCAGCGCGGCTTGGCGGATATAAGTCGACTTACCCGCCATATTGGGGCCGGTTAAAATAATCAGCTGTTGATTTTTTTGATTGAGTTTCAAATCATTCTCAACAAACTTCCCCATCGGCAGAATGCTTTCCACAACGGGATGGCGTCCGCATTCGATTTGAATCTCATCCGATTCGCTAATCTGCGGGCAAACCCAATTTTTGCGCAATGCAACGCGCGCCAAAGCCAAAAGCGCGTCTGCCACGCCAACCGAACGCGCCATTTCCTGCAAAGGCAAAAGCTGTTCCAAAACGCGAGTACGAATTTGGTTAAAAATCTCATATTCCAAAGTTTTCATCTTGTCCTGCGCGCCGGAAATCTTCTGATCCCATTCCGTCAGCTCGGGCAAAACAAACCGTTCCGCGTTGGCAAGCGTCTGACGGCGTATATAATTTTCGGGAACTTGATTCAGATACGAGTTGCTGATTTCAATCGCATAGCCGAACACCTGTGAATACTTCACCTTAAGCGACTTAATCCCTGTTCTTTCAATTTCCCGCTGCTGAAAATCAAGAATCCACTGCTTGCCGTTTTGCGAAAGATAGCGGTATTCATCCAGCCCGGTCGAATATTTCTCACGGATAATTCCGCCTTCGCGCACAGTGAGCGGCGGCTCGGCGACAATCGCCTGCTCAATTAATTGACACAAAGCGGGAAACGGCTGAATTTTTTGACTTAACTCGAGAACAAGCGAACAAGAAAACCGGCTTAATTCCGTCCGCAAATCCGGAATGCGTCCCATGAAGTTCTTAAGATTGACCAGATCACGCGCGTTCGCGACGCCTGAGTTCAAGCGGCTCAAAGTTCTTTCCATGTCGCGAATTCCCGAAAGCAAAGTGCCGATGGCTTCCGCTGAAACTTTTTTTTCGCAAAGTTCTTTGACAGCGTCCTGCCGTGCCTCGATTTCTTTCACACGCACCAAAGGTCTCAAAAGCCATTGCTCCATTTGGCGCGTTCCCATCGAAGTCAAAGTTTCATCTAAGACACGAAAAAGAGTTCCAATCCCCTTGCGGCCCTGCTCATTCGCGACGAGCTCCAAGCTCTTCTGTGCCTGACGGTCGAGCATCATGCACGCGGCGGTTAATAATATTTTGGGCGCGCGCACATGCCCTAACGTATGATGAAAATGGTCGTGCAAATAGTAAAGCACCGCGCCGCAAGCCCCGACCGCCAAGCTATCATCATGAAAGCTCAGCGATTGCACTGATTTCAGCTGAAACCCTTGCTTCAAACGATCCGCGGCTTCGGCGGCGTCAAAAATCCAATCCTCATAAACGCTAACCGCAGCATGCAGCCATTCACGCGCAAAAGCGGCCACCGGAGTTTCATCCAAACTTTTGGGCAAAATTACTTCGCGCGGATGAATCAAAGCCAATTCGTCCAAAAGCCGGTCTTCAGCAACGCGCCGCACCCAAAACTCGCCCGTTCCCAGTTCGAGATAAGCCAAAGCCGCCTCTCCATTTTTTCGGAAAACCGCGGCTAAGTATTCAGCTGAGCGCGAAGCATTTTCATCATCCAAATAAGTCGCAGGCGTGATTAAACGCGTTACCTTGCGTTCCATTAAACCCTTCGCTTTGGAAGGTTCGCCAATTTGTTCACAAACGGCAACTTTAAGGTTTTTATCCAAGAGCAAGCGGACATAGCCCGAAAAGGCATGGTGCGGAAAACCGCACATGGGAATCCGCCCCGAGGCACCGGCTTCACGACCCGTCAAAGTAATATTTAAAATGGCGGAGGCTTGATTGGCATCTTCAAAGAACATTTCATAGAAATCTCCCAGCCGGAAGAACAAAATGGTGGCGGGAGGGAGTGTTTTTTTAATGGAGCGGTATTGCTCCATCATCGGGGTTAGTTTCGGTTCGGAAGGCGCGTCGAGGCCTAAATCAAGTTCCTTGGTCATGCGGAATTTTAACACAGACTACAGACCACAGACCACAGACAAAAGACAGAAATTCAGCTTTTGCGGGCCCTCGCCAGTGGACCAAGCAAACCGCGGGAAAATGAAAAACGGATGGATTCTAAAATTAGAAAGAAAGCTAAACCAAGCAATACAACTGCGATGGATGCGGGCAAATCGAGACCTCCCCGTTTCAAAGCCATCAAAATCATGCGCCCGAAAGACCAAACGGTCATGGTCAATAAAAACGTCATTGGAATCAAAGCTAGCAGCCAGTTTTTTCCGATCCGCTTCATCCAAAGCGCGATTGCAAACAGAGAAAATGCGGCCAACAACTGATTAGAAGTTCCGAATACCGTCCAAAAAACTTTCCAAGCCGGAATCACATTGCCGGCTTGATCGGTCACCCGCATCGACACACAGGCCAAAGGGATCAAAAGCGAGAGCCCCGTGGCAAGCAAGCGGCCTTGATTTTCTTTCCATCGCAAAACTTCCTGCAATAGATAACGCGCCAACCGGGTCGCGACATCCAGCGTGTCATAAATAAAAGTTGTGAACGCAAGCAGCACGAAAGATTGCACAAATTCACGAGGCAGTCCCAAGTGACCGATGAAACGACTTAACCCCGCGGCATAAATCCGGTCGGGTGACGCGCCTGCCAAAACATCCCCCTGGGCAAGAATCATCACGGTTGCCAAAGCTAAAATCGCAACGACCCCTTCCAGGATCATGGCGCCATAGCCCACGCATCCGCAATCGGTTTCATTTTTAATTTGTTTTGAAGTCGTGCCGGAACTCACCAAACCATGAAACCCCGAGCAGGCCCCGCAAGCAACAGTAACAAAAAGAATCGGAAACAACGGAAAGCCCTGCGCGCTATGCCAACCGATAAAAGCCGGATATTGAATCGGCTCACCGCCGATAAAAAGGCCGACTAATCCCGCAATCAAAGTCGCGTAAAGAAAAAATCCGCCGAGATAACCGCGCGGCTGCAACAAAGCCCAAACCGGCAGAAGCGACGCAACAGCGCAATAACCGATCAAAATAAAATTCCAAATCTGCTGAGCTGAAAACGGATCCACGGCGGAAACTGTCAGCGGAATTTTTTGACCATACCAAATTGCAACGCAAACCAACGCGATAAAAAGTGGGGTCGCTAAGCCCAGATTCATTTTCAGTTTTTTCAGAGCAATGCCCATGGCAACTCCGATAAAAAGATAAAGCACGGAGGAAGTCGCTACGCCGCCGCCCAATGAGGGTTCAGAAAATGACGCGGAAGTTAAATCCGTAAACGCGGTAATCACGTACATCAGCGAAAGCCAAACAAACGCGGTAAAAAGCAAATGCCCGCGCGGACCAAAAAGGTCACGCACCATTTCAACAATCGAAACGGCTTTGTGGCGCACAGAGCCGATCAAGGTGGAAAAATCATGAAAAGCGCCGAAAAAGATAGCCCCACCGACAATCCAGCACAATACCGGCAGCCAACCGAACCAAACCCCCGCTAAAATCGGCCCAACGATGGGACCCGCTGCGGCAATTGCGGAAAAATGCTGCCCAAGTAGAAAAAATTTGGAAGTGGGAACGAAATCAACACCATCATTAACTTGGTTGGCGGGGGTTTCTTTCTTAGGATCGAGATCAAAGTACCGTTTGAGAAAGCGGACGTTAAAAAAATAGCCAATCAAGAAAATGGCGAGAACAAACAAAATAAGATAGATCAGCGGCATGGGTCAAATTTTAACACAACATAAGAAACGGGAAAACCCTGCATTAGCTAAGGGCAGATTCCGAAAGAGATTTTTGATTTCTGATAAAAGGTGCGATGAGAAAAAAAGCCAAGCCCTGAATAAGCGCGGAAATAAGAATGAGATTATTAACACCCGCAATCACAAAAAGTTTACCGCCTAAAAATCCCCAGGCAATTTGCGAAAGATTAAAAAAACCCATCATCAACGCAAAGATAGACCCTTCCGCTCCGGTTCCGCGCGTCATTTCCGCCGCAACCGACATCATCGGGATCAAAACAATACCCGCTGCGATACCGCCGAAAAGAATCAGCCAAACGGCGGAATCGGGTCCGCGCACCGCGCAAGTGCTGAGAATGTTAATGACATTGACCGCGACAACGACATAAAGGGTGTGCTTCACCGGAATTTTTGTCATCCAAAACCCGAATGCTAAACTGCCCAATGCCGCACCGGCCCATCCCAAACTGATTAAAAAACCAAGAAAATCATTCGCGAAAAAAAGATTTTCCTTCATATGAAAAAAGAAAGGTGTGCCAAATAACGCGGAGCTTGTCGCCAAGCCCAAAAAGACAAACCAACCCAGTGTTTCTTTTCTCACGCAAAAACGAAGGACTTCTTTTGCCGTGCTAACACCGCCCACAGCGCGCGCACCTACTTGAACCGGCTGCTCATGAACCAGCAAAAGCGGCGGTAAAGCTAATAAAGGCAAACAGGCCGTGATCAAAAAAATCGTTTTCGGCTCAACTTGAGACATTAGCCAGCCGCCCAGCATTCCGGTCGCCACGGCGCCCAGACTGCGGCAGCCCCAGGACAAGCTCTGATACAGCCGGCTCCACTCACGATCCGATTTCTCCACTACAAGTCCGTCCGTAATCACATCCGTACCGGCAAAACCAAGGTTAGCGATCCAAAGCGAAACCAAAACCGCTGACGGCTGTTTTCCCCAACACGCCAAAGCCACCCACCCCGCAACGGAACAAAAAAGATAAACCAGCAAATAACTTTTACGGCGGACGCCAAAAAGCGGAAAGCTATCCGAAAAATATCCGTATAGAATTTTAAAAATCCAAGGCAGAGACGCAAGTGACGCGATGGTTGTAATTTGTTCAATCGACCATCCAAGGTTTCTGAAATAAATTGGCAATGCGACCGCGGAAATTCCGAGCGCGCCCTGAATAAAATAAACAATCGCGGTGAGCCAAGCAACATGGCGGTGATTCATAAAAACTTTTTTTGATTTGCTTTTTTCATGTTTTGATTTGATTTATTAAAAATGAAATTAAAAAACTGAACAAACGCATGATAACTTTTTTTTTAGAAAATCGCATTTTTAATTTGCATTTCATCACCTTCATCAGATAAACTACAAATCGTTGTTAAAGATTCTCCAAAATGGACGATAAACGAATAACGAAAGTTAATTCGTTGAAAGGAGCAAATATCATGGCAGCCAAGAAGAAAAAAGCAGCTAAGAAACCGGCTAAGAAAAAAGCGGTTAAAAAGCGCAAATAACTTTTCGAAGTTATTTTGAAGGCCTGATGGAAACATCAGGCCTTTTCTCTGTCTTGTTTCGTCTCTGCGCTTTAAGCCGGAGCTTGCTCCGGACCTATGGTCGTCTGACCACGCACAACCGACACTCTCCTCTCGTAGCAATGCCTCAATAAAACTTTCCGACATAAACTCATAACTCGTTCTGTATTATCCATACCTAACAAAAGCTTCTCGCTCTCATGAACATCGGTTATATTCCCTGTCATGAATGACACGCTTCTTTTATTTGATATCGACGGCACGCTGCTCACTTCGGGCCATTGCGGCAAAAACGCCTTTGACCGAACATTTGAAAAAATGTTCGGTATTCGGGGCGCTTGGGGCAATATACTGCCGGACGGTAAAACGGACTTACTGATAACTAACGAAATCGCCCGCCGACACCTCGGTCGCGAGCTGACCCTCCCTGAGTGGGCTGACTTTGCCGAGCGCTATACCAAACACTTTGCCGAAGAATCCGAGCATTCCATCCACTTCCGCACCATGCCAGGAGCGTTTAAACTGCTCGAGTATCTTTCGGATATACCCCATATTCATCTTGCCGTGGCCACAGGAAACATTGAAGCCGTATCGTGGATGAAGTTGAAAAAAGTACGCCTCCACAGTTATTTCCGCTGCGGAGGGTTCGGCGAAAAACACGCCAATCGGATGGGAATTTTAAACGACGCCCACCAAGCATCACAAAACCACTTCAAAAAAAAATTTTCGAGAAGAAAGATTTTTGTAATCGGTGACACGCGACACGATATCGATGCCGCGCATAAAATGCGCTTCCGCAGCATCGGGGTTAAAACAGGAACCAACCGCGGAGACGATTTTAAAATCGTAAAACCACACCATCTGCTTGATGATCTTTCGGATTTAGACCGGTTTTTGCTGGTTTTGTCGCAGCGTTTCTTTTTTTAAAAAGACTCTCTTTTATTTTGGAAAAGGCCTTCATTGCAGAAACTGAAATAGCCCGATTGCCCCACAATCAAATGATCCAATACTTTGATGCCGACAAGGCGGCAAGCCGCGTCAACCTTCTCTGTCACACGCAAATCTTCGGGACTGGGCTGTAAACGGCCTGAAGGGTGGTTGTGCGCAAGAATAACTGCTGTTGCATGACAAGACAAAGCATACGTGACAATTTCACGCGGGTAAACCGGAGTTTCATCGACTGTTCCGACAAACAAATCACGCTCTTCAAGAATTTCTAATTTCTTGTTTAAATAAATCACGCGGAAGACTTCCCGCCTTTGGCTACCTAAGGCCGCTCGCAGATACTCCGCCAACATTTCCGGATCGCGCATCGAAAGCCGCTGAGGCATTTTTCTGCGGGCAAACCGCGTAAAAATTTCACGCACCGCGCAAATTTGAGACATACGCGCGGGACCAAAGCCCGGTAGTCTTAAAAGCTCTTTCGCGCTCAAATCGAGTAAAGCATTTAAGCCCCCAACATCTAAAAGTATCGAACGAGACCAATCCACACAATTTTCACCGGCTCGTCCTGATCCCATTAACACGGCCAGCAGCTCCGCATCCGAAAGAGACGTGGGACCGCGCCCTGCCAATTTTTCCCGCGGACGTTCTTCAGCTATCCAATCTTTGATTTTCATAATCATATTATATATGATTATTATACATATTTAAAGTAAATTTTTTTATCTCTTTTGAATCTGAATTAAACGTTCGTCACTGCCCTGATACGAAATGGAAACATTCCATCCTGTTGCCGGAATGAGCGTACCGGCTTTTTCCGGCCACTCAATGCAAATCACGGCATCACGGTCATGGACGAATTCTTCAAATCCAATTTCAATGAGCTCCTCCGGAGAATGAAGCCGATAACAATCGAAATGATAAAGAGGAACGCGCGAAGCATAACGATGCATTAACGCAAAAGTAGGGCTCGTCACAGATTCATTAGCGGATAAACCCAACCCTTCCGCCAAGCCTTTTACCCAGGTTGTTTTTCCCGCGCCTAAATCACCGCGCAAGCAAACGATATCGCCACGTTGAAGCTGCGAAGCAAATAGACGCCCCGCATCTCTGGTTTCCTTCGCAGACCGCGTAATCAATTCCTGAGTCATATCAAAAATGCCTAAACCCTTTATGCGGCCGGAAGCTTATCTGCTTTTTTCCATTCAAATAATACTGAATGCCTGAACTGCCGCGATGAACGGATCCAATCAGGTTGAGCGGTGTTTTTGGAAAAGTTTTTTTCCATTCAGAAAGTAGTTTGGCTATTTTGTTGCGCGAAACCGTCATCAGTAGTTCAAAATCCTCGCCGTCTGAAAGAGCACTCGTCAAATTCCGCGCGTGACGGGCCAAAGGAACACATTCCAGATTTAAATGAGCGGAAACATGTGAAGCTCGCAATAAGTGGCTTAAATCCTGCGCCAAACCGTCAGAAACGTCCATCATTGCGTTGGGATAGCCTCGCTGAGCCAACCACTGCCCTTCCCGCACGCGGGGCGTAAAAGAAAAATGCTTCTGTTTAATTGATCCGCCTAACGCGCCTGTCACTAAAATCAAATCACCGGGCCTGGCTTCACTGCGTAAAATCGCTTTTTTGCCGGCCGGTTTTCCCCAAACCGTAATTCCGCAAAAAAATTGACGCGCGGAAGTCATATCGCCTCCGACGCAAACAACGCGGTACTCTTTTGCCAGATTGAAAAGACCTTTCAAAAATAATTTTAATTTTTTATCCCGCTTCCAGGATGACGGAATACCCAACGTCATCAAAAAAGCCTGCGGAGCCGCACCCATGGCGGCCATATCGCTTAAATTAATGGCCAAAGCCTTACGCCCTGCCTGCGCGGGCGTGACCCTCCGGTCAAAATCAATTCCTTCCACAATCGTGTCGGTGGATAAAATCCAGTTCCGCGCCGAACCGGATGGAATCACGGCGGCATCATCTCCGATTCCAACCCAGCCAGAAGGAGCTTTTCCCGCTTTTTTCTTAATCCATTCAATCCATCCAAATTCATCCATGAAAAGCCTCGAGCATTGCTTTAGCACTGAAGAAGTACACGGTAAACAGGATATTGTGGAGTACATGAAATGTCCAGCAAGCGATAAAGCTCCCTCTTTTCTCGTACAGACGCGCTAAAACCACTCCCAAAATAAAAATAGGCAGCAAAGTAAACCACGACCCGTGAAGCGCGGCAAAAAACCCCGCGCTAAAAATAACGGCATATCCGGTTCCGCAAATCCCTTTCAAAAAACGGTAAATAAATCCGCGAAAAAAAAGCTCTTCCAGTATGGGGGCGATAATCGCCGCCAATAAAATTGCTCCGTAAAAAATCCACGGTGATCCTTTTTCTTCTTCCAAAAAAACTTCGATCAATGGATGTGACGGTGGCTCATAATGAAAAAAAGCCGCCGCCGCGAGCAACGCAACCATACTCAGAATAAACCAAGGAAAAAATGAAGCATATTCGGCAAGCCCACGCATAGCCTCACGCCGTATTGATTTTGGCTTTTCCCCCATAAAGCTTTTCCATGAAATACCAAATTCACGGATAACAGCAAAAATTGAGAAACAAACCAACCCATCCAGCAAAAGCGTTTGCGTAATCCCCAACCCGTTCTCATTCATCCATCCGGTTTCGGTAAGCACTCCGCTGACGAGCACCGTCAAAACAAATGAAACATAAGTCAAAACTCCGACGCGAAAAAGACAAGTCCCGCTGAAATAAACCGGAGGGCAACTCTCTGTCTTTTGAATGAAATAATTCCGAACGGAGAAGGAAGACCAACGAAGAATAAGGATCAAGCAACCGCTTAAAAAAAGAGCGGAAAAAACCGCCATCGTGCCCAGCCAGGCAATAACCGGCACGGGATTGGTTTTAAAGTATTGAACCAAAACTGCAATATCTTTTTCAGATTGATTCCAACGATCAGCCCGGGCCTCCAATAGCTGAAGCGCGCCGGAAGCAGGCAGCTCAACGGGCGGCTGAGACTCACCCGATAAAATAAAAGTAATTAACAAACAGAGAAGAATAGCTAAAAAATAAATGCGCTCGCGCCGGACAAAGCCTAAAAGAAGCACGAAATTAAGCCTGAGGCGTCTCATCCTCGAGACGCGGGAAAAGCGGCTCGCCGCGTTCTATTTTATTCCCTGACAAGACAAGCCGTTTGGTAAGCGAGGCACTCTCGAAAGAAGGTGAAATATGCAGACGGCTCAGAATCTGAGGCGCAATATTCGTCAAAAATGGAAGCAGCAAAAATCCTGCGCGTGCCAGCGACTCCGCAAGGACAACCATAGTATCAGCAAGTTTATCCGCCTGAGCAGGATCTTTTGCCAACGTCCAAGGCTTGCGCTCTTCGACAAACTGGTTTGCCAGCGTAATCACATCAAAAATCTGAATCAAAGCGTCTTTAGGATTATAAGCATCCATTAACTCTGAAACAGATTTTTCCAATTTCAAAGAAGCGGCGAGCACCGGAGTGCTCCAGTCCGGTTCTTTATCAGGCACATGCCCCCCGTAATACTTTTCAAGCATAGAAGCAAAGCGGTGCCATAAATTACCCAAACCGTTGGCAAGATCACTGCCGTAACGGTCACGCAATAACTCTTCTGAAAACGAACCGTCGGCACCCATCGTCGCTTCGCGTAAAAGAAAAAAGCGGAAAGCATCAGCGCCGTATTTCGTAATCATATCCAGCGGATCAACGACATTACCAAGGGATTTTGACATTTTAGCTCCGCCCATGCGCCACCAGCCATGTGCCAAAATTTTCTCAGGCATCTCCACGCCGATCGCCATCAGCATAATGGGCCAAAAGACGGCATGCTGACGAAGAATATCTTTACCGAGAACATGCACCGCTCCGGGCCACCATTTTTTAAATTTGGCATCATCTTCACCGTAACCGATCGCGCTGATGTAATTGATCAAGGCATCAAACCAGACATAAACAACATGATCCGCAGAACCCGGATAATCAATTCCCCATTCCAGGCGTTTGCGCGGGCGCGTAATGCAAAGGTCTTCCAATATTTGATTCTTTAAAAAACCAAGCACTTCATTGCGGCGCATTTCAGGCTGAATCCAATCGGGATGAGCTTCGACATACTGAATCAGCTTGTCCTGATACTTGGACATCCTGAAAAAATAATTCTCTTCTTCGATTTCCTGCAAGGTGTTCTGAATTTCTTCGGGCAGACCTTCGCGCAGCTGCGTCTCAGTATAAAAACTTTCGTCCTGCACTGAATACCAGCCCTTATAACTTTCCTTGTAAATATCCCCCTTGGCTTCCAAATCACGCAAAATCTTCTGTACAATCCGTTTGTGGTCTTCATCCGTCGTGCGGATAAACCGGTCAAAAGTAATATCCAAAAGCTGCGGAGTCCAGAGGTGCTTAAAAAGCTCCACAGTTTCATCCACGTAAACCCGCGGAGTTTTGTTTTGCGCGGTAGCGGCCTTCTGGATTTTGGTGCCGTGTTCATCCGTACCGGTAAGAAAAAAAACATGTTCTTTACCGTTTCTCAGACGCAGGTAACGCGCAAAGGTATCGCAGAGCACATTGGTATAGGCATGCCCGATATGCGGTTTCGCGTTAACGTAATAGAGCGGGGTCGTAATGAAATAGTTTTTCACAAAATACCTCTTTCGCCTGAAAAAGCGTGCCTTAATTTCATCACCATCCGTGTCACGGACAGTTTTGCGTTGGCGTTGGCTTCAAGCGCGGATTTAGCTTCGCATACCGTTTGAAATGCTTTTAAATAAGCTGGCGCCTTCCCGGCAGATGGAGCCGAAGCATGAATCACCTTGTGCATCTTCTGGCGTACGTTTTCCAAAACAAGATCTAAAGCGGGTTTCAATTCAGCTTTAGGTAAATCCGAATAATTATCCAACATTTCCTTGAAAGGCGGCAAAGCTGAAACTGCCGCGGGGTTCCAAGCCGGCGTTTCAGGAAAACGCACCTCAAAACAACGCGACCGAATTGTTTCCAAAACCAGCTCCCGCGAAGGCGCTAAAAGACAAAACACCGCCGATCCAGGGGCTTCCTCCAATGTTTTCAGAAAAGCATTCGCTGCTTCGTCCGTCAGCTTATCGGCGCGACATATAATTCCGATACGGCGCTCACCTTCAAAAGGTTTGAGCGAAACCCATTTCAACAGCGGTAAAATATCATCTTTGATTTTGATTGAAGTCATATCGGGGTCAGCCCCCAATCGAAGAACATCCGGATGCTGATCTTCATAAATCCGCTTTAAACGGTTTTTTTCGTCCGCTAACCCGCCGATTAAACGCGCGGCAAAGTCATACACCAATTCTTCCTTACGGCTGAATCCGGTTTCCGGATCAAACGACAGCTCTTCGCCCGAAAAGAAGTAGGCCTGAGAAACACGGCCGGTCTCCACATGCTTTTTTAAAATATCGGCCGCAAGTTTTTGAGTTTTGTTCGCGTAAATATTTTTCATCGGTTACTTCGTCAACCTGTCAAAGAGAGCGTAAATATCGGCGCGTACTTCTTCCACCGGCCGCGCGCTGTTCACGGTATAAATTCTCTTCGGATGTTTGCGGGCCAAAGCCTGAAATCCGAGCCGAACTTTTTTATGAAAGAGACGTTTTGCTTTTTCCATACGATCCGCTTTGCCGCGTTTAGCGGCGCGCGTCAATCCGACGCTGACCGGCACATCCATAAAAACCGTCAAATCCGGTACGCAGTTTTCTCTGACAAAAGGAAAAAAGGCTTCGATTTTTTTTATATCCAGTCCCCGTCCGTAACCCTGATAAGCCAGCGTGGAATCTTCGAAACGGTCAAGCAGCACTACTTTGTTTTTCTTCAAAGCTGGCAGAATTTTTTCGCGGATCAGCTGCGCGCGTGCCGCTAAAAATAAAAGCAATTCTGTTTGCCACGCCATTGTTTTAAACACCGGATTTAAAAGTACGGCGCGGATGGCTTCCCCTGCTTCGGTCGAACCCGGCTCGCGGTAAATTTCAACCTGACGCTTCTTTTTTTTGAAGTACTTTGCGGCTTCTTTAATCTGAGTCGATTTGCCGCTGCCTTCGCCGCCTTCAAATGTGATGAACAGACCTTTTTTCATATTGTGATCTTTAATTTCCGAGTGCCGATTTAAAACGTTCCGCGGCAAATTGCTGTCCGAGCAAAGGAAAAAGTTTTTTCAGCTCAGGACCGTGTTCCTTGCCTGTTAAAGCAACGCGAACCGGCATGAACAGCTCTTTGCCCTTCACCGTGACTTTGGGCTTTAAAGCCGCGATAAACGCGTCATAAACGAGCGGATCATTCCAGTTAAGCGAAGGCAAGAGCGCCAAAGCTTCCGTAAGCAGCGTTTTTGCCGCGGGAGTTTGAAGCCATGCCGCGTTTTCATAAGTTAACGGCGATTTAAGAAAACCCAAGTGCGCGGGCAACTCATCAAACTTCGCAATGGCATCTTTAAAAGCGGGCAGAACGCGGCGCACAACATCCGCTCCCACCGGCAATAAGTTCTGCATCTGCAAATAATCCAAAGCTTTTTGTGTAAAGACTTCGTCGGAAAGCAGGCGCAGATGCTGTCCATTCACCCAGTTCAGTTTATCCGGATCATAAATCGAAGAAGATTTATTCACGCGCTCCAGAGAAAAAACTTTCTGCAATTCTTCCCAGCTGAAAATTTCGCGGTTATCTCCGGGCGACCACCCTAAAAACGCGATATAGTTCACAAGTGCTTCCGGTAAATATCCCTGACGGCGAAATTCGCCCACGGAAACAGTCGAAAGACGTTTAGATAAAGGTTCTCCGCCCGGACCATGAATCAAAGACAAATGTCCGTATTGCGGCGGTTCAAAGCCCATCGCTTTAATCAGAAGAATATGTTTGGGGGTGTTGGATAAATGGTCTTCACCACGGATGACATGCGTTACTTTCATCAGTGCGTCATCCACGCATACCGCAAGATGGAATGTCGGTGTTCCATCCGCTCGCAAAATCACAAAATCACCGGACATATCATCGAGGTTAAACTCCACATCACCGCGGACAAGGTCATGTATTTTCACCTGCGGATTTTCAACTTTAAAACGCAGAGTCGGTTTAATGCCGCGGGCTTTACGCGCTTCAATTTCTTCCTGAGTAAAATTACGACCGCGGTTATCAAATCGGGGCGGCATTCGATTCAGTCTTGCAATCCGTTTCGCCTCATCCGTTTCTTCCTGTGTCACATAGCAGTAATACGCCTTGCCTTCCGCGATCAATTGATTCGCGTATTTTTGGTAAAGCTCCAAACGTTCGGATTGTTCATACGGTCCGTAAGGCCCATTATTCTCCGGCCCCTCATCCCAGTTGAGCCCCATCCAGCGCATATCCTGAATAATGCCCTCGCGGTATTCAGGCAAAAACCGTTCACGATCCGTGTCTTCCAGGCGCAGAATAAATGTTCCGCCTTGGGCACGCGCGAACAAGTAGTTAAAAAGCGCGGTGCGGATATTTCCTAAATGTAAGCGACCTGTGGGCGACGGCGCGAAACGAACACGTATCATATAAATTAATCCTTCTTTATTTTATGCATCACAACAACCGCCTGACATGCCCAGGCTTCACCCGTCCCGATCGGCGCAAACCCTTCATGCGTGCGGGCTTTAACCGAAATACGATCAAGCGGCAACGCCAGCAATTTCGCAAGCGATTTGCGGATTTTTATTTTCAACGGCCCCAGCTTCGGTTTTTCGAGAATCACGTTGGTATCAACCTGAAAAGGTTGCCAGCCTGATTCCGCCGCTTTTGCCAATACCTGCGTCAAAAGTTTTGAGCTCTGAATATTTTTATACTTTGGATTCTTATCCGAAAACCAATCGCCGATATCGCCAAGCCCCAAGGAACCCAAAATAGCATCCGTAACACTGTGCAGTAAAGCATCGCCATCAGAATGGCCTAACGACCCCTTCTCAAACGGAATACGGATTCCGCCGATCCAAAGCTTGCGGCCCGAGACTAAACGGTGGATATCATACCCTTTTCCGATACGAATTTCTTCCCCCGCGCTCTTATCGGTTGCGCTTTCGGCGCAGAGGTCAAAATGAAGCCGGGCTTGAGCCAGTTCATAGTCCGCATAATGAGTTATTTTAGGATTCCAATCGGTATGCAGCAAAACCCCCATTTGCCGGCCCGCGGCTTCCACAAGCCCGGATTCATCCGTAAACGACAATGCCTGCGGAACACGGCGGTAAGCATCGATTAAAACAGAACGTCGCACCATTTGCGGTGTTTCCGCTTCAGCGAGTACTGAACGGTCAACCGTCGCTTCCACTTTATTCCCCGACACTGAAATCTTTTTCAATGTCGGCACCACCCGGCGGGCCAACAATATTCCGTCATACTTCGCCGATTTTTTCATAAGCAGACGGATCGTGGCGGGCAAAATAAGCGGCCTTGCCCCATCGTGCACCATAACCCAGGAATTTTGAGAGGATGTTTTCTTTAACGCATTTAAAACAGATTCCGCGCGCGTTTTTCCGCCGCTCACCCATTTTATTTTTTTAAAGCCAAGTTTATCTCCCCAGGCCTTGGATACTTTCTCCGCGCCGGGAGAAACAGTGACGAGCACTTCGGAAATTCCGGGAACTTTTGAAAAGGCGCGGAGCGTGCGTTCCAAAACCGGCATGCCGCCCAGCTCAAAAAAAAGCTTGGATCCCTGCATTTTTTTTTCGCGGGACGTTTTGGGAATTGTTTTTGCGAACCGCGTGCTTGCGCCCGCGGCGGTGATAATCAGGCTAACGCGCATTAAATTCAGAACTATCGCTTAGGATAGCCCTCGTTTCCGCCATTTGCCGGACGGTTATTATTACGCCGATAATCCTGCGAGCGACCGGAATCACGCTGCTGTTGACGCTCATAATTACGTTCTTCGGTCGCACGCTCACGAGCTTCATAGGAAGCATTTTCATCCGCTTTAGCAAAAATCATGCGGCCAGCCTGCGTTTGCAAAACGCTGGTAATCGCGACATTCATGGTTTGCCCAAGATGGCGGCGTCCGTTATCCACCACCACCATGGTTCCGTCGTCCAGATAAGCAACAGCTTGATCCGGCTCTTTGCCTTCTTTAAGAAGACGCACCTGCATGAGCTCGCCCGGCATCACCACCGGCTTAAGCGCATTGGCCAAATCATTGATATTTAAAACTTTGACGCCCTGCAATTCAGCCACTTTGTTTAAATTGTAGTCATTGGTAAAAATACGCGCGTTCAAAACCTTGCCCATTTTAACCAACTTGGAATCAACGGTCGGAATTTCTGAAAAATCCATTTCATTAATGGTAATTTCAACATTAGTGTTCGCCTTCATGCGGTTCAAAATATCCAGACCGCGGCGTCCACGCGCGCGCTTCAAAGAATCAGAGGAATCGGAAATCAGCTGAAGTTCCTTCAAAACAAACGTGGGAACAACAAGACGGCAAGCCAAAAAATTAGTTTTGACCATATCCGCAATGCGGCCGTCGATCACGACACTGGTGTCAAGTAACACCAGGTCTTCTCCGGAACCTTTGGCATCCAGTTTAATGAAAGGCAGCATCAGCGTAAACTCTTCCTGCCCGCGTAAAATCGTGATAATTCCCAAATACGGCAGAATAACGGATGAGACAAGCCCAAGCTGTCTTGCCAAATCCATATCCACCTGCATATTGGTCAAAGCCTGAATAAATAAGTGGTGGGTCAAAAGCCCAAGTGCCAATCCGATAATCACGGAAAGCACATTCCGGACGGAATATTGCTTGAAGAAAAGATCGAGCAAAACAACGATAGTTCCGCAGCAAAGCCCGATCACCGCCCCCATCCACTGCGCGTCGGGGATGCCAAGGTGATCCACAAGCCATTTGAGATCGGATAGGTAGCCAAAAATGGCGCCTAAAATAACTACCGTCACGCGAATCACATTAATCATAAGTTATGACTCCTTCTATACATGTTTAAAAATAAATAATCGGACAAAAATATAAAATATGAAATATTTATTAAAACGAAACACCAAAATTCAAAAGAACATACTGCCGCGAGTTAATCGCACATAAACTTTTTCTTAAGAAATCATTTTAAAAAGAACCGGATGCCAGGCGCATGCGAGAGCCCGAGGAGGCGTATAATTTAATACGCCGCACGAGGAAACGATGCATGCAACGCCGCAGACGGACTTTTTCAAATTGTTTCTAGAAAAAGAAGAACTTTTTGTCTTTTTTAAGTAACTTCCACGGATGCTTCTTAATATCCGCGACCAACTCGCGCATATCCTTATAAATCTCATCCGAATAAACCATTTTACCGACATTTCCCTCGCCCTGCTGCACATGCTTCATTAAAGCTTCAAAGTCGGCTCCGGCACGATCCATGGACTCAGTAAATCCCTTGATGTTTTTTACGGACGCGGACATATCACTTTGATTGCCTTCCATAAATGATTTCATCTGCACTGAAAGATCCGCGAAATTAATCACCATCACCTTCAAGGCGTCGGTTAATTCTTTATCATCGGTCATCTGTTGTACACTGGCCAAAATCGCTTCCATTTGCTCAGCAATCCGCATGGACCGGCTGAGAAGCTCATCTACGGGAACCGGCCCGATACCTTCCAAGTAAGACCCGGATTTGACAAACGGTAAATCGCCCGGAATGGGAGTAATTTCAATATGGGGCTCACTCAAAACAAACGTTCCCTGCACCGAGAAGGTATAATTTTCGCGGACCTCGGTACCTTCATTCAAAAAAATCTTCACAAACACGCGATTTTTCTTTTGTGCTTCGTCAAACTTCAGTGCGACATCCTTTACTTCGCCCACGCGTACACCGGCCATACGTATCGGCGCGCCCTTATCCAAAATGCTCACATAATCAAACTTAAGCGTAACAAAATAACCTTGCTTAAAAATAGAAACGCCGCCGACGAAAAATATAACAAAGGTAAGAATAAGAAAACCGAGACCAGCAAACAAACCAACCCAAAATTCGTTCGTATTATTTTTCATTTTTATTTTGATTCACTTTTTTAGGCTCGTCCGTAATCGGCCCATGCGCCGAGCCGGTCACAAACTGTCGAATCACGGGGTTCTGAGTTTTTTGAATTTCGTCCGGCGTTCCGATGCCCACAATTTGTCCGCGGTAGAGCATCGCGATCCGGTCTGCGACTTTGTACGCACTGACCATATCATGCGTTACCGCAACTGAAGTCACCTTCAATTTTTCCTGCATGGAAATGATTAAATCGTTAATCACGTCCGAATTAATCGGATCCAAACCGGTTGTCGGCTCATCGTACACAATAACCTGCGGATCATAGCATATGGCTCTGGCCAGCCCCACCCTTTTCTTCATTCCTCCGGATAAACTTGCGGGCATTTGATTCTCAATTCCCTCCAGCCCCACCATGCGCAATTTTTCACGCACAATCGGCCTCAGCTCAGACTCTTTCATGCCGCGATGCTCCTGCAAAACAAAGCCAACGTTTTCCATCACATTGAGAGAATCAAACAAAGCGGCACTTTGAAAAAGCATGCCGAATTTCATCTGATGCTGTTCGGCTTCATCCATGCTCATATCACTCAGTCTCTTGCCGTCAAAAAGTATTTCCCCGCGATCGGGTTCAATTAAGCCAGTAATCAACTTGAGTAAAACGCTTTTTCCGCCGCCGGAGCTTCCGATCACAACCAGCGTTTCACCTTCGTTAATCACGAGGTTGACGCCTTTTAAAACTTCTTTGCTTCCGAAAGACTTATAAACATCACGAATTTCAATTTTCATCAGTCATTCTCAAAAAAAGTAAAAAATCGCAGTAAAAAGAACGTCGGAAGCAATCACCGCGATCAACGCAACAACCACGGCATAGGTCGTTGCGCGCCCGACGCCTTCGGCGCCGTCTTTCGTATTGAATCCATAAAAACAGCCAACGATCGAAATAATCCCGCCGAAACAAAAGGCTTTGATCAACCCCGTCATGACGTCTTTCACCATGAGCGAGTTAATCGAACGCTTGATGTAATCACTTGAACTAATATCCAGCTTAAGAACTGAAACCAAATAGCCGCCCAGCATACCGATCACATCCGCGTAAATCGTAAGAACAAAAAGCATGATAATCGCCGCTAAAAAACGCGGCACGGCAAGGTACTCGACCGGATCCATCGCTAATGATTTAAGCGCATCAATTTGTTCGGTTACTTTCATTGTCCCCAGCTCCGCGGCAATTGAAGCTCCAACACGGCCGGAGACGACCATCGCGGTCAGAACCGGTCCGAGTTCACGCGCGATGGAAAGTGCCACTAAATCGGCCGTAAATTGCTGCGCGGCAAAAAGCCGCAGCTGATAAGCGGATTGCAAAGCCAAAACCATGCCGGTAAAAAGAGAGGTAAGAAAAACAAGCGGAAGGGACATGACACCAATTTTAAACATTTGATCCAGCGTGGATTTCCAGCGAATCTCTCCGCGAAAAATATGCCCAAGTGCCTGGTTTAAGAGAACAATAATGCCGCCGATTTGGGTAAAAAACGAAATCACTCCTGCGCCGGTCCTTGCGACGGCAAACTTCAAAAGAATAATTTGTTTAAGCTGAAAGCGCTTGATCATCGCGCGAACCTTTACCGGCGTTGGAGTCTATTTAAACTGCTTTTTCGAAATTAATCCGCCCACCGTGCAATTCGGCATGCAGCTTATCGCCATCTTTAAATTTTCCTGACAAAATTTCTTCCGCCAGAACATTTTCAATATGCTTTTGGATGGTTCTCTTGAGCGGACGCGCGCCAAAGACAGGGTCATACCCTTCATCAATCAAAAACTTAAGAACCTCATCTGAAACGGTCAGTTCCATTTTCTTGTCTTTGAGACGGTCGCGTACTTCTTTAAGCTCGATGTAAATAATTTGTTCCAGATCCTGACGGCGAAGCGGATGAAAGACAATGATGTCGTCCACACGGTTCAAAAACTCAGGACGAAAAACTTTTTTGGTTTCATCCAAAAGTTTTTTCTTCATACTTTCATAATCCACGTCATCCTTCGACTGGATAAAACCCATCGAGTCTTGCTTTTTAAGCATTCCGACGCCAACATTCGAAGTCATAATAACAATCGTGTTGCGGAAATCGACTTTTCTGCCGAAAGAATCAGTCAGACGTCCTTCATCCATCATTTGTAGCAAAATACTGAAAATATCAGGATGCGCTTTTTCGATTTCATCGAAAAGAACGACCGAGTAAGGACGGCGGCGAACTTTCTCAGTCAACTGACCACCTTCTTCATAACCCACGTATCCCGGAGGCGCTCCGACCAAGCGTGAAACGTTGAACTTCTCACCGTATTCGGAGCAATCCACGACAATCGTCGCGTCCGGATCGCCGAACATAAACTCAGCCAGCGTCCGCGCTAAAAGTGTTTTACCGACACCGGTGGGCCCTAGAAAAATAAAAGTTCCGATCGGACGCTTCGGATTGCGTAGTCCGGAACGGGAACGGCGCACAGCGTCAGAAATCGCGTGAATCGCTTCGTGCTGACCGATGACACCGCGATGCAATTCATCTTCCATTTTCAGCAAACGGGATGTTTCTTTCTCTTCCAGCTTTGCAAGCGGAACACCGGTCCATTTTGAAACAACATAGGCGATATCTTCTTCGGATACGCTGATTTCAATTTCAGACTTGGATTCTTTCCAGCTTTTCTTGATGGCCGCAAGCCGTTCTTTAGCTTTACGTTCTTCATCGCGAAGACGGGCGGCTTTTTCAAAATCCTGCCCCTTGATCGCAGCTTCTTTTTCGTTGCGCAAAGCTTCGATCTCAGCTTCCAGCTTCTTCAAATCTTTAGGCAAGGTGGTCACCGAAAGACGTGCGCGCGAGGAAGCCTCGTCAATCACGTCAATCGCCTTATCCGGAAGAAAACGCCCCGTGATATAGCGGTCAGAAAAACGAACAGCCGCTTCGATTGCGTGATCCGTAATCTTCAAACGGTGATGCGCTTCGTACTTATCACGCAAACCTTTCAAAATCAAAATCGCATTATCCACCGACGGCGGATCAACCATCACGGTTTGAAAACGGCGCGCCAAAGCAGCGTCTTTTTCAATATACTTACGGTATTCATCCAAAGTTGTAGCACCAATACACTGAATTTCTCCGCGCGCGAGAGCAGGCTTTAAAATATTGGAAGCGTCAATCGCGCCTTCCGCTCCGCCGGCTCCGACCAGTGTGTGAATTTCATCGATGAAAATCATAACGTTTTCGCTACGGCGAATTTCATCCATCACCGCTTTAATGCGTTCCTCAAACTGACCGCGGTATTTTGTTCCCGCGACCATCAAAGCCAAATCAAGCACAACAATGCGCTTATCCTGCAAAATTTCAGGAACATCTCCCGAGTGAATCCGCTGTGCCAAACCTTCCACAATCGCGGTTTTACCCACGCCCGCTTCACCTAAAAGAACCGGATTGTTTTTTGTGCGGCGCGCTAGAATCTGAATCACACGCTCGATTTCATCTTCGCGCCCAACGACAGGATCCAATTTACCTTCACGCGCTAAAATAGAAAGATCACGTCCAAAAGCGTCCAAAGCCGGAGTTTTTGTTTTTGCCGACTTTCCGCTTCCTCCGCCGCCACCGCCGCCATTTCCGCCGCCCACCGCCGGATTCGGCTCAGCACCTTCACCTTGCGGAGACGCGGACCCCAATAGTTTAATCACTTCTGCGCGAACTTTATTGAGATCCAACCCGACATTCAAAAGCACATGGCTGGCAACGCCTTCACCTTCTTTGATGAGGCCAAGCAAAAGATGTTCCGTACCAATGTAGTTATGCCCTAATCGGCGCGCTTCATCCATGGCAAGTTCAATTACTTTTTTGGCTTTAGGCGTAAAAGGAATATCGCCTGAAACCATCGTGCTGGGACCGTATTGAACCAATTTTTCAACCTCAAGCCGGATAGTTTCAAGCGAAAGACCGAGATTCTGTAAAACCGCCGCGGCGACACTTTCGCCCTCTTTAATCAAACCCAATAAAATATGTTCCGTACCGATGTAATCGTGGTTAAAACGTTTTGCTTCCTCTTTGGCAAGAATAATGACTTTGCGGGCACGCTCTGTAAAACGGTCAAACATAATAACTCCTCTCAAAAATCTAAGGGCTTAAGAATAGCGATATAATAACGGCGATATTATAGCAAGACTATAGGCTATCGCCTACAGATGATAAGAAATGCTTTAAATCGGAAGTTTAAGGAGCTGTTTACGAATCAGCTCAGCGCGGAAAGAGTCCCGTTCAGGGCTGGAAAGTTCGCACCCTCGTGTTTTCTGCAAATGTCCCGGCTGAATCAGCAAAAACAGCTGATTTAAGCGCGGATGAGTCAGGGTTTTTCCGAAATATTTAAGATTCACTCCAAAACGCAGCATAGAAAGCAGGCTAATAGCTTCCGTTGAACTCATCACGCGCGCCGACTTCAAAAGTCCCACGGCACGCCAAACCTGATCCTCCATTTCATAAGGCTTGGAGCGCTGCAGCTGTTCCGCGGCGTCATGCTCATGGCTGACCACTTGTTCAATCACGCTTAAAAGATTATCGATGACCTCTTCTTCGGGCTGTCCTAAAGTCATCTGATTCGAAAACTGAAAAAAATTACCCAAAGCCTGAGAGCCTTCGCCGAACATTCCGCGCACAGCTAAATTAAGTTTCGTCAGTGCTTGCAATACTTTCTGAATTTGCTTGGTAATCACCAGTGAAGGTAAATGCAGCATACACGAAGCACGCAAACCGGTACCGACGTTGGTGGGGCACGCCGTCAAAAAGCCAATCTTGGGGTTGAACGAAAAACGAAAATCCTTTTGCAGCTGATCATCGGTCTCATTGGCTTTTTTCCAGGCCGAACGGAGGTTAAGCCCTGATTCAAAAATCTGAATCCGTAAATGATCCTCTTCCATAAACATCAGACTTTGCGATTCATCCGATGAAATCAGAACCGCGCGGTCACCCTTATCGGAGGAAAATTCACGGCTGATCAAATGCCGCTCAAGCAACAGCTGAAGTTCAACCGCATTCAAATCGGCGGCGGAGAAAAAAGAACTATTCGGGAAACGCTCGGGTTTGCTGACGGCTTTTTCAAAACTCTTGATAAGCCGCTTACGTTCCTGACCTTTTAACCGGGAAGGGAAAAAATACCCGTCCACATTGCGGGCCAGACGAATACGCGAGCTTACCACCACGTCTTCATGCGGCCCAAGCGCGGACTGCCAGGCGGGTGCCTGAGTGAGCAATTGATCAATACGCATCAATCCACTCAACGGGGGGAAACTTTGTACTTCACGCCGTCTCGGCGGACAATCTTGCGGAAGCCCTTGAGCAATTGATTCGTCACCGGCCCGGGTTTTCCGGTACCGATCACGCGCGCGTCAATCTTAACTACCGGAATCACTTCCGCCGCGGTTCCGGTCAGGAAAACCTCATCCGCGTTAAAAAGATCATGGCGGGTCAAAACACGCTCTTCAAAGCAGATTTTTTCCTGCGCGGCAAGCTCGATGATTCCCTGCCGTGTAATCCCCTTCAGCGCACCCAAATAAGTCGGCGGCGTCAGAAGAATCGGCTTTGGGGAAGCGCCTTCATATTTAATCATGAAAACGTTATCGCCGGTGCATTCCGCGACATAGCCCTGATGATTGAGCATCAAAGCCTCCACACAGCCTGAATTTTTGGCTTCAATTTTCGCCAGAATATTATTCAGATAATTCAAACTCTTGATTGAAGGATTGACGGCTTCCGGAAGATTACGAACCGTCGGAACCGTAACAATACTGAGTCCGTTTTGATACAGAGACTCCGGATAAAGCTTGATTTTATCGGCGATAATAATCACGGTCGGTAATTTACAAAGTGCGGGATCCAACCCAAGATCTCCGACTCCACGTGTCACAACAACACGAATATACGAATCGCTGAAACCGTTTTTTTTCAAAGTATCAATAATCGCTTTTTCCATCTGCTTCTTCGTCATTGGAATCTGAATCATCAGCGTATGCGCCGACTCCCAAAGCCGGTCCAAATGCTCGCCTAATTTAAAAATGCAAGAATCATAAGCACGGATTCCTTCAAAAACACCGTCACCATAAAGCAATCCATGATCAAACACGGAGATCTTGGCGTCTTCTTTCGCGAAGAATTTGCCGTCGATGTAAATCTGAATACTCATAAATACTCCTTAAAAAAACAATAAAATGCCGCTCGCAAACCGCGCAAGCTCCTGCGCGGAGGCGTAGTATACCCCACGCTACCCAAGGAAGTGAACAGCGTTTTGCTAGTGTGCCGGTGTCAAAACCCCGGCATCCAGGCGGTAAACTTTCTTGTGCTTCATGGCAAGCCGTTCATCGTGCGTCACGATCACAAAGGCTTGTCCTTCTTTCTCGTTCAAATCAAGAATCAGCTGGAACATTTTTTCGGCTGTCTGGGTATCCAAATTTCCCGTGGGCTCGTCGCAAAGCACAAGTTCAGGACGGTTTACCAAGGCTCGGGCCAAAGCAACACGCTGCTGCTCTCCGCCGGAAAGCTCCGCCGGAAAATGAAACCGCCGGCTGGAAAGCTCAACCTTTTTTAAAACCTGCATAACCCAGCTTTGATCTTTTTTGCCGGAAATTAACGCGGGGAGCATCACATTTTCAAGCACCGTCAGCTCCGGGAGCAAATGATAGGCTTGAAAAACAAACCCGATCTTTTGATTGCGAATTTTGGTTCTGCGTCTTTCGCTCAAGCGCAAAAAATCATCTTCGTCAAAAAATAAACGTCCGCTCGTCGGCTCATCCAATCCGCCCATCAAGTGCAAAAGTGTCGATTTGCCGCAGCCGCTGCGTCCGATGATAAAAATCAAATCGCCCGCGCATACTTCCAAATTAACCGACTTTAAAATCGGCAAAGAACCGCCCGGCGCGTCATACTCTTTACTGATATTCTGAACTTCATAGAGCAACCGCTTCGCTTGAGGCTTATTCATAACGCAAAGCCTCCACCGGTTTCAATTGCGCGGCTCGGAAAGCAGGATAAAGCCCCGCCAGAATACAGGCAAGCATGGCAAAGCCGACGATCCAAACCACGTCGATCGCGTGAATTTCGGAAGGAATTTTTTCGAAGAAATAAATATCCCGCGGAAACACTTCCAGCCCGGTCGTCTGCTTAATAAAGTCCGCCACCGGATTTAAATTAAGCGCAAGCCAAACCCCGCTGATCGCTCCGGCTAAAATACCGAAAAAACCGATCGCAAAACCTTCAATGATAAAAATTCGCGCAATTCCAAAACGGGTCGCCCCAATCGCCCGCAAAATCCCGATATCTTTTGTTTTCTCCATCACGACCATGGTGAGGGTTGAAACAATATTAAACGCCGCGACTAAAATAATCAGCGCCAGCAAAATAGTCATCACGCTTTTCTCAACTTTAAGCGCTCTGAAAAAACTGTAATTCATATCGATCCAGGAACGAAAATAATAATCAGCGGAATAATTGCTGAGCAAACTCCATTTAAGCCGCTCCGCCGCGTCTACGTCCTTAAAACGCAAACTCAATCCGGTCACTTTACTGCCAAGCTGATAAACAAGCTGAGCCTGTTTTAAATCAATCAGCGCTAATTGCGAATCAAATTCGTTCATTCCGACGTTGAAAATACCGCGCACCACGAAAGGATACGTCTCAACCCGAAGATTCATTACTGAAGTAATTTGGGCCGAGGCCGGCGAAATAAACTGCACGACATCGCCGACTTTCACATCCAGCGTCCGGGCCAGATATTTGCCGAGCAAAATCCCGCCATATTCACTTTGAACGGTTTGCTTGAAAAAAAGCATTTTCCGCTTGGTTTCCTGTTGAGAAACGGGGGCAAAACTCAATTCACCCGCCGTTAAATGGTCTTTAAAAATATCAAGGCTTTCCCGTTCCGTATCGACGCCTTTAATCACAACACCGGTGGCATTGGTATCGGATTTTAAAATAGCCTGTCCTTCAATAAAGGCGGAAGCATACAGAAGTTCGCTTTCAACATAAGAACGAATTTTTTGAATTTCCCAATTCACATCATCCACTCCGCCGACTTTCTCAATGCGCAAATGAGGCTGAACATTGACGATTTTGCGTTTGAGCTCGCGGTCAAATCCTCCCATCACAGCCAAGACAACAATCAAAGCCATGACGCCGATACCCACCCCGCCAATTGAAATCAGCGAAATCAGGGATATAAAGCCTTTTTTACGGCGGCGCGTCAGATGTCTGGAAGCGATGAAGAAGGAGTAACTCATAATTTAAGCACCAAGAACCTGGAACCAAGAACGAAGTAAAAGACGCAAGATGGGTGCCTGGTTCTTGGTCCTTGGTTCCTGGTTCATAGATTTATATTTCGGTTTGCTCTTCGGCCGCCGGTGCGATTTCGGCGGCTTTCTTTTCGGCGCGCAGAAGCGGAAATAAAATCACTTCACGGATCGACTCCTGATTGGTGAGCAGCATCACCAAGCGATCGATGCCGATACCGAGACCGCCAGCCGGAGGCATGGCGTATTCCAACGCGGTTAAGAAGTCTTCGTCGATTTCTTTGTTCTCGCCGATTTCCGTGGCTTGCTGCTCAAGCCGCTCGCGTTGAACAAACGGATCGTTCAATTCCGAAAACGCATTCGCGATTTCCATCTTGGAGATAAACAATTCAAATCGATAAACAAGCGACGGGTCCTCGGTTTGCCCTTTAGCCAAAGGCGACATCGCTGTCGGGTAATCAATAATGAAAGTCGGATTAATGAGATGCTTCTCAACCGTTTCGGAAAAAATTTCATCGAGCACATCGACTTCTTCCATTTTTGGATCCAGTTTCAAGCCGATTTTTTTGGCGTTCTCATGCACCGAAAGATTTGAATTCTTCAAATCAATGCCGGTGGCTTCCTGAATCGCTCCGTAAAAAGAAATACGCTTCCATGGACGGGCAAAATTCAAAGTTTTATCACCAAAAGGAATTTCGTCTTTCCCGTGAATTTTCATTACGAGATGGTGCACCAGCGATTCGGTAATATCCATCATGTCATGATAATCCGCGTATGCCTGATAAAGCTCCATCATGGTGAACTCGGGATTATGGCGTACCGAAATCCCCTCGTTACGGAAATTACGGTTTATTTCATACACTTTTTCAAAACCACCGACAAGCAGGCGTTTAAGATAAAGCTCCGGCGCGATGCGCATATAAAGTTCCATCTCAAGCGTGTTGTGAAAAGTTTTAAAGGGTCTTGCGCGCGCACCGCCGGCAAGCGGCTGCATCATCGGCGTTTCAACTTCCATAAAATCCTGCGCGTCGAGGAACTTGCGGATTTCACGCATAATGAGACTGCGCGTTTGAAACACCTTGCGAACATCGTCGTTCACCATCAAATCAACATAACGCTGGCGATAGCGGGTTTCAACGTCCTTGAGACCATGCCATTTTTCGGGCATCGGACGCACAATCGAAGACAGGCGCTGATAAGATTCAACTTTGACCGTCATCTCACCCATTTTGGAGGTGAAAAGTTCGCCTTCGAGCCCAATGATATCGCCCAGCTTAAAATGCTTCAAATGCGTGAAAGCTTCATCACCCAAAGTATCTTGCTTGGCGTAAATTTGAATGCGGCCGTCTTGGTCTTTCACGTCCGCAAAAATACTTTTGCCCATGATGCGGATCGTCATCACGCGTCCCGCGATTTTGACTTTTTTGCCCGCTTCAAAAGCAGCGCGAATCGCCGCGATGGAATCTTTGGGTAAAAAACGCTGTCCATATTCTCTTGCTGCTGCGTCCATGCTCACCTCTTATAAATTATGATTTCGGGAAGCGGGTATTATATGCCATGCGGTCGGAGGCGGGAAAATGAAATTTCCTGGGCAGAAAAACAAAAAGGCAGGGATTCCCGTAAGAATCCCTGCCTGAAGGTATTAAATACTTGTGGTTTGCTGTTCGGGAACTGAAGTCTGCGGCACCGCAGGTTCGGGAATGGCAACCGTGCTCGGAGGCTGAACACCCAATTGCTTTTGTACTTCTTCGATTTCTTTTTGTTTTTGCTCTTCGCTTGAAGCCGGCTGAGGAATTGTGACCTCGCTCGGAAGAAGCGTGAAACCACCCAACGGCAATTGATCCATCTGGGTTGTATCAATCGTACCCTGAGCCGGATTGCTCCATTCATTTGCGTTGAAAATGCCGGGGAAATCAGCGTTATAAAAGAAATTCAGCTTACCGGCCGCTTTAAAGCTTAAAGGCAATGGCGCGGAATAGAGGCCGGAATTAGAGCTGATCAGAAGCGGCAAGGTTGCCCCGCCGACCGCGATCCCATTCAACAAAGCTAATCCCGGAGGTGTGCCAAGAATTTCAATGCTCAACGGTGAAATATTGCTGCGAACATTCGCTGACAAACCATTGGATGCTTTTCCACCCGCGCTCAAAAACAAGGTTCCGGGATTATTCATCTGAACATTAATCGGACGGTCTCCGGTTCCGACCACATTCCCCGCGCTCAGGCGCACAACATCACTTGCCGTGATATGCGTCGGAGTTGATGATTGCGATAAAATGGATCTTCCCGCCGAGAGAATCACTTGTCCGCTGGCCGCGTGAGCTCCGCCAAGAATAATGTCCTCGGTCGCGCCCAAATCAATGCTTCCGTCGCGTGAAACCAAATTAGCAATCACACTTCCGATATTGAAAAAGAACATGGAACCGATTGAATTCGCGGTCAAAGTATTCGCCTTGGTTTCAATCGGATCGCCTGAAATACCAATTGTTCCACCGGAAGTCATCACAAGATCATCCGCGATAATATTTAAATCGGGACCGTTCGTGTCCAGGGTTGAGCCTGTACGGGAGAAAGTCGTGACATCGCCGCGAATATCGTCCGCATCGGAATCCGCGTCCAAAATACCCACAAGAAAATCATCCGCCGCGTCGGCCAAAATATTTCCGGATTCCGTTTGAGCTTTCGCGGTTCCGCCCATGACGATATCACCACCGCCGATACCCGTATTACCGTCTTGGTTCAAAAGACCGTCGGTAAAATCTTCGCCTGAGGCCAAAGTAACGTTACCACTGCCCTGCGCGCCCACAATCACACCGTCTGCGATCGTGATCGTGTCACCCGCGGTTAAAAGAACATTCCCGTTACCGCCGCTTGTAAGAACATTGTCATTCAATGTCAAATCGTCAGCCGCAAGATTTCCAAGCGCGTTAAGATTGATGTCGCCGCCGGCATTATTGATGACGGGAGCGCCCGCTGAAACCGTCAAAGGACTGAATGTGCGAACGGTAATAAACTCACCCGCGTTCGCATCAGCGTTGTCCGTAATGCTCAAACCGGTTACGCCGTTAGCATCCACAATCGTGAGGCCACCGGTATTATCAACTTGGATATTGCCGGAATCTGTCACACCCGAAACATTCAGCATGCGCGTATCAAGCGCGTTATTACTGCCGATGCCCGACTTCGCGATCAAAGTCGTTGTTCCGCTACGCGCGATAATATCGGAATCGGTATCACCGTTATCACGAATTTCACCTTGTTGCGCGCGGATGATCACTGCGTCCGCCGCCGCTGAATCACTCTGAACTGATCCCAACGCGACATCACGGACTGCGTCGATATTCACGACACCTGAAGTGGTGCTGAGAACAGCGCCGTCAGCCTGCGTAAAATCACGACCCGCATCGGCTTCGATATTACCTGAAGTTGTCGTTACATCGCCCTCAGCGCTAAAACTTACATCACGTGCGGATTTCATCGTGATACTGCCCGAAGTTGTAGCCACAGTATCATTCACATTCAAATCACTACCGGAATTATCCGTGTCTTCAGCTTCAAGAAGAACCGTTCCGCTCGTTGCGGAAACACCCGATTGATTCGCATTTACAGTCAAAGAACCGTCTTCGGTTTTAACATGCACATCGCCTGCGCCCTGCTGGTCGATACGGTTAATACCGAGATCGCCGCCCGCGGCGATTTCAAGAATGTCGATATTGCCCGAAGCAGTGTTCACCGCGTCGAGGTTTTCAGCGGCTGTATTCAGCGGATTGCCGCTGCCGATACCGCTCGTTGCTTTCAACACGAGATCCTTGGCTTTCAAAAGCTGATCTGAATCCGTGTTCTGAATGCTGCCCGAGGTCGTATCAATCGTGGTCGTGCCGGAAGCATTTTTTACTTCGCCGGTCAAAAGTACGTTGCCGCCGCTGGTGTTATTCACCGTGATTGCGCCCGTGCCGTAACCGATATTCTGCACTTGAATTGTGCCGTATTCATTCGAAGTGACATCCGTATCACCGTTGATCGTAATGTTTTCGTTGATGCGGGTATCGAGATCAAGATCGTTGATTTCGAGGTCAAGACCGGAATCATTATTGATCGTCAAACGGCTGTAGCCGTCGAGCGCTTTCATCGTACCCGAACCGTCGATCGTACCGGTAATGCCGATATGGCCGCCGCCCTGTTCGATGTCTTTGATCACGATTTTATTACCGTTACGCGGAAGAACTTCATGATTGAACAGATTTGAAGAAGTATTTCCGGCTGCATCGATATCAAAAGAAATATCTTCATAACCGCTCTGCATCGTTCCGTCCAAAGTCGCCTTGGCGCCCGAAGCGATATCGAAATCGATATCCTTTCCGGCTGTGACATTATTCAAGTTATAAGTCGTCGGCGCAGCGTTGATTTTCAGGTCACTGCAAGTCGGACAGGCCGGATCATCATAAATACTGTAAAGATCGCCCTGATTCAATTTCACGTCGATGTTTCCAAAAGCCGTCAGATCTCCGATTTGAAATCCGCTGATCGAAGCTGTCGCCGCATTGTACTGGGCAAATTCGGTCTGAATGCTATCGATACTTAAAAACATATCGCCGTAAGAAAATGCGGAGAGCGAAGCATCGTCAGTGTTAAGCGCCGTGCTATCGGGCAAGGTCTTAGATTTGAACAAATTGAAATTCAAACGCTGTGACGCTGAACCCAGATTGCCGTTGTCCGCGCGCAGGCTGAAATGATATCCATCAAACGCAACGTTGTTGTCCGAAGCGATGATATCGCCGCCTTCGTTCGTGAACGTAAAATCCGCGGTGTTGTTTCTGATCGCCTGCGTAAATCGGATGTCGCCCAGTCCGTTGCCATCGATAAACAAGCCGGACGGGCCGCTGTTTGATTCGATGGTGTAACGCGTTGCATTCGGCGAGTTATAAATCACATCCGGTTCTCCGCCGTTATTCGAGATCATATCGACTTTACCGACCACAAGATTGTAATTCGAGTTATTAATGATCTCGACTTTCTCAAGGACTTTATCCAAATGGATGGTCGCCGTACCGGTAATCGAACCCTTCTCAGCGTTGAAGCGGATCTTGGATTTCGCATCGTTCTGAATATCGCCGAGAATCACATCATTGCCGGAGATCGTCCCCGTGCCGCCGATGATACTTCCGTCGGCATTGATAATAACTTGGCGGTCATTGCCGCCAATATTGTAAATATCACCGTTCATATGGATGTTGTCGCCCGTGACAATGCCTGAACCGCCGATATCAGAATTTTCAGTACTGCCGTCTATTACCGTAACAAGGTCAAAAACAACTTCTGTTACGTAGTCACACAGAGCGTCCAACGGCCACGGCAACCATGTGCAAACCTCTCTGACAACCGTACGCGCAACCTCGATAACTTTCGTCACAATCGTGTCGGCGGTCGGTTCGGAAAGACGCTCCATCTGATAAGTCGTGTTGACCGTTCCGGTGAGCTCGCCGGTCGTAATCGTAGAGCCGTCATCCTGCTGGATTTTTGAATTTACATACGCGGTTCCGTCAGCCAGCGTAGAAGCTGTGGCTGTAAACGTACCATAAGCCTTCACAACCGCTTTCACCATCAGGTTACCGGTCTGCTGAAAGTTCAGCGCTTGAATCAAAACTTTTTCTGCGCCGAAAATTTCCGATGTCGAAGTCAGCGTAACCTTCGCTTCAGCATGATCGCCCGAATCACCCACGCGCACACGTGCCACAGCGGTACCAAAAGCGGCCGCAATGTCTGCGTGCACATCAGCCTGCGCTTTCGCATTAATGTCGATGTTGTTCTGAGCAAGAATTTTTACATCCTTCGATTCAACTTTGCCGCCGACGGTGGTATATGCGTCGGAATCCACATAGACGTCCGTACCCGCAACTGCGTCCGCGACAAAAACACCGGTCGAAGACATATAAGAGTCCGCGGTCACACGTGAAACGGCATGCGAGCTGACGGTCGATTCATTACCGCCCTTAACGCTTGAACCTGTTTCAGTGCGCGTGTTGGCAAGCGTATTAACATTCGTCGTTACCGAAGTTCCGGCAATGGTCGCAATCGACGGAATGTCCGCCGCCGAGAAATTACCGGTAAAGAGAGCTTCGAGCGCGCCGCCGATATCCTGGCCCGCGCCGCCTTCCGCTTTGCTGTAAGAATCCGCAACAGCCTGTGAGCCTACCGCAGCGATATTACCCGCTTCAACCGCGCCTGTGCCATAAACAATGGCTTCGGCAGTCGTATTCAGCGTCGAGCCCGTGCCGGTATAACCGCCGGCCAAGAGACCGCCCGCTTTACCTAATGCATTCGCATAAGTTGCGTTGTTTGCGATTGCCTGAATAGTGGAATCGTTATCACCTTTCAGAAGCGACCCCGTCGAAGTCCATGCGCCCGAATTGATTGTTGAATTCACCGTAGACTTCGTACCCGTAATGCCGACAAGAGCGCCGGCGGAAGCATTGGAGTTCGCTTTTGTGCGGTCATCAAGATAAGTACCGTTGGCATCAACGTTAACCGTTGAAACAACCTTCGCGTTGTTCTTAGCGCGGATCTTTGAATTATGTCCGGTATGAGCCTGAACCGTTGCACTTGTCACGGCGTCAGCGAGAGACGCTGCGACTGAAAGCGCGCCCGCCGCAACACCGGCGGCCTGTGCCTGAGAAAATGTAATTGAGAAAGCCTTAACGAGCGCATCCCGTCCCGCGTCCACTTCATTGTTATTACCGAGGAAAGCTTTGACTGTCGGCGCCGTGCGGGAATCTGCGTCAGAACCGTTGCCTGAAATAATACCGCCGGCAGCGGACCGAGAATAAGCATCCGCATTTTCATCCGAATCAGCGATAACGATAACATCGCGCTTTGCGTTGAGAGTTGAGCCTGAACCCGAAGCGGAGTCATTCACTGAGGCTGTGACATTCGGCGCGGTTTCTGCATAAGAAAGCGCCACACCAACGGTCAAACCGCCGATTGCGACACCGAGCGCATCGGCATCCGCATTGTTACGTGAATAAGATTTAACTGTGATGTCGTTTTCAGCATCAATGTCGGAACCCGAACCGATTGTTGCGGAAGTATTTGCATTGGCTTTTGCAGTTGCGGAAGAGCCGGTACCGGAAATAATTCCGCCCGCTGCGGCCACAGCGTAACCCTGAACATAATTCGAAGCTTTTGCCTGAACAAGAACATCGTTAACAGTTTTGCTATTCGCTTCATCAGCTACGTCAACACCGCTTCCTAAAGAAGCAGAGGCCGTGCCGGTTTCGCGGCCTTCAGCAAGTGAAACACCGATTGCGCCTGCGCCGACGCTGGCACCGTAAGATTCAGCCTGAATGTTGGAATAATTTTCAGCAAGCACTTGGAACTGATCGGCTTTGCGGATCTTGGCGTTGTTGCCGACTGAAGCCGTTGCGTCGTTGTCTGAAAGAATTTTTGCGAACGCAGCACCAAGCGAAATCTGCCCCGCGGTACCCGCGATGGTCTGAAGAATCGATTCATTCACGGTCCCCTTCGCATCAACGGTGATGTCATCACCGGCAGAAAGATCGGCCGAGGAACCGACAGTCGCGTTTGTACGGCTCATCAAATTAACGAGAGCAACCGCGCCGCCCACACCGTAGAAACCGCCCAAGGCCACAGCACCTGCAATCACATCAACTTCAGTTACATCGTCGGCATCAACAGTGATATCTCCGCCTGCATCAACAACTGCACTTGAACCGATTGAAGCAGTAGTGGAATGAGTTACATTCGCAGCAGTATTAAATTCATCTGAAACGCTTGGTGATCCCTGTGCGTTAATTTTCGCATTGGCCGCATTCGCTGCATCAGAAGAACCCGCGAGCGAGCCATTCGCACTGCCGATTGCGTCATTCGTGAAGCTGGAAGTGCTCGCGGCGGCAGTACTGCCCTCGCCTGAGATCGCGCTGCCTACATTAATAATGGAAACGGAACCTGCAACGCCCATACCTGCGCCGCCCGCGGCAGCGACAGTTACGGAATCAATGTCTTTATTGGAAGAAGCCTGAACAAGCACATCGCGGTCGGCTGAAACTTTGGTATTATCGCCGATGGAAGCGGTCGTCGTATTACGCACGGTACCCACGTCAATCGAGGCACCGAAACCCACACCCACTCCGCCGGAAATACTTCCGTCTTTGGCGTTGAGCTTGGTCACATCTTTGGCGATAACCTTCACGTCCTGGCCTGCTCCGGCGTAAGTCGAGCTTTCGTTGATTTCAGTCGTACCCGAAGCTTCATTAACAAAAGCCTGCGTCGTTGTCGCAATGGTGTTGACCGTAACCGCTCCGCCCACACCCGCGTAACCGCCGAGATTGCCCGACGCCGTATAAGCAGTGACATCGGTGTTCGAGTCAGCATTCACTTCAGTAACACCGGTCGCATTCGTTTTAGAATCAGTAATGCGCGCAGTCGTGTCATTTTCAACATTCGTTACAACAACCGAAGCACCCGCGCCCGCGACGCCGCCGATGGAAAGACTGCCGGCATAGGCATCAACATCCACATCATCTTCAGCGAGAACCTTGATATCGCCTTTAGCGTCAACCGATGCGTTTTCGATATAAGCTTCATTCGTTGAATCGATATCAACAACCGCGACGGAACCCGTAACCGCAGCTGTTCCGCTGATACCGCCCGAAGCGATAATCGAATTTACTTTTTCATCGGTGGTCGATTTTACTTCAACGCCGTTCTCGGCTTTTAAAGTATTGCCCTTAATATAAGCTTTTGTCGTATTTGCGATCGTAGTCTTATCAACCGTCGCGCCGATACCGGCCGCGCCGCCCGCAGAAAGTCCGCCGCCCTTCATGTCAACGTCGCTGCCGCTGTAAGCGCGGACTTTGATGGACTGATCGGAATCCGAAGTCATGCTGTTATTCACTTCAGTGTCTTCGATATAAGCCTGTGTATCGTTTTCAACAAGATTGACAGTCACGGTCGCAGCGACGGAACCCGTGCCGCCCACCGCGAGAGTCGCGGACTTCGTGTCGATGTCATCAATCGATTCGGCAACAACGGCCAAACCGTTTACAGTGTCTGTACCTGTGGTGCCGTCAGCTTTGGAGATCGTGCCTGCGTCCATGCCCTTCGCTTTAACGACAGAGTCGCGTGTGCTGCTTTTACTGACAAAGGCTTTCGTAATATTATCAACCGTATTTAAAACAATCGTACCGCCGATACCTGCCGTACCGCCGCCTGAGAGAACCCCGCCAAGTGTCTGAACAACGCTCTTGGCTTTGGCTACGATGACAACCGCATCATCCGCAGTCGTGTGAGTACCCGACAGATAAGCGCGTGTGTCATTCGCAATCGTGTTGATCGCAACGGAGCCCGCAATGGATGCCGAACCCGCGGTACCGCCGGCAATCGCAAAAGTTTCAATCGTCGAATCGTTCGTGCTCTTAACGGCAACATAACCCGTCGTCGCGGTAAGATCGGAATTTTCGCCGAATGCATAAGTGTCATTCGAAATATCGTTCGTTGCAACCGCGCCGGCCACAGCCGTCGAACCCGCGCCGCCGACCTGGCCTGCGAAAGCCTGAATTTTAGATGTGTCTTCAGCCTGAATCAAAATATCAAGGCTACTCTTCACAACCGATGTCGTTGCGCCCGCAGTTGCAGGTGTGTTCACATAAGCTTTGGTTGAATTGTCGATATCATTTAAGGAAACCGAGCCGCCGAGAGAGTTAGAACCCGCGAATGCGCCGCCGACCGAAACAGTTTCAATTGTGGCTTTTTCGGTAGCTTTGACTTCAACGCTGTTTCCGTTCGATTCAACTGTCGCACCGTCAACGTAAGCATGAACTTCGTTCGTAATATCATTCGTTGCGACTGAACCGCCGAGAGAATTGGAACCGACTGAAACCGCGCCCGCGAGCGAGCGGATTGTTGATTCATCGTAAGCTTCGATTTTAACTTTACCGGATGCGTCAACGTCGGCGCCCCCGGTGACACGGGCCATAACATCATTTTCAACTTCATTCAATGTCACCGCGCCGCTTAAACCGGCCTGGCCGCCGACTGCGCCGGAAGCCGCGAGAGCATCAATGTTATTTTCAGCATAAGCATCGAGAGAAATTTTACCGCCGGTCGATGTCACCGTAGAGTCGTCGATCGTGGTCAAAATCTGATTCGAAACGTCATTCAAAGAAACGACCGCGCCGACGGAGTTGTTACCGCCGCCCGCAACCACGCCGCCGAGGGCCTGGATTGTGGAAGTATCCGATGCTTTCATCGTGATATCGCCCGTTGCATCAACGTCAGAGTCGGAAACAATTTTCGTTTCCGTAATATTGCGGATGTCATTGTCGGAAACACCGGCAGCCAGAGAATTACCTGCCGTACCCGTACCGCCGACCGTAATCACTTTTACCGTACCGGTAGTTTCAGCCGTCATATCAATCTTACCTTTTGAGTCGAGGCGTCCGCCGTCGACATAAGCGCGGGTCTCATTATCAATGTCATTTGCACCGGTCGAACGTCCGTAGCCTGACTGGCCGGAAGCCGAGATGTTGCCGGCTACCATAAAAATGTCGGCGTCGTTGACTGCCTTGATTTCAATATCGGAATCGGAACGCACACCCAGACTTTTCTTGCCCTTGACGCCGGCTTCAACTTTTTGCTCAACTTCGTTGTCACTGGTGCTGCCCGAAGATGCCGTACCGGAAGTCGCGATACCGATTGAAGCGGAATAGCCTTCGATCTTGCCCGTTGCCGAAGAATCCAGCGTGATTTTTCCGGTCGATTTGATGTCGGAGTCTTCCGAATAAGCCTTAACATTGTTCTTGATCAGATTGCTCACGGCGCCGCTGCCCGATCCGCCTTTACCACCGCCCGCGATGGAGCCGGCTACGGCGAAAATTTCGGAGTCGTCATTCGCTTTGAGCGTGAGAGTCTTTGAATTTTCCACATCCGATTCGAAAAGATAAGCTTCGGTGTTGTTCGTAATGTCGTTATAAGCCATCGAACTCGCGATTGCGCGGCCCGCGGCGCTGGCGCCCGAACCCGATGCGTTAATCGAAGTGATCTCGGATTCATTTGTTGCTTCGATTTTCACATCACCGGTAGCGTCGACCGTGGAGTTGTTAACGTAAGACTTGGTGTTAGCCACAATGTCGTTGTTGGTATAGGAGCCTGCAAGACCGATGGAAGTTCCGCTTTGCGTGTTGATTGTCACCGCGCCGGAAACAGACTCGATTTCGCCGCCCGTTTTTGAGGTAACAGTGACGTCGGTGGCTTCTTTAATATCAGAATCGTCGATAATCGCAGATGTATTGTCGCGGATTTTATTCAGCGAAACGTCGCCCGAAATACCGATACCAAAATTTCCTGCGGAAGGCACCTTCGCGTCAGGCATGACGATCGCGGCTGCGAGCGAATAAGTGCCGATGAGGCCTGTATTTTCTGCTTCAACCGTCACATTGGAATCAGATGAAACGGAACCCGTCGAGCTGTCAAAGTCCCCGACTTCGTTACCGATAAGAGCACGTGTATCACGGTCGATTTCATTCAAAGAAACAGACGTGCCGATGCCGACATTGCCGGCTTTCGAAATACCGCCTGCGACGTTAATAATTTTAGCTTCGTCTTTTGCATGAACAAGCACGCCATTCCCCGTATCCGCGCGCGTATCAATGATCGCGCCGTCATCAATCTGCGCGATGACGGTGTCATCAACACCCTGGAATGAAAACGCACCGTTGAAACCGAATTGACCGCCTTTGCCGCCCGATTCCGCGATAGAAATAGTCTTGTTGATCGCATCCGACTGAACAGCAACGGTTTCACCCGAAACTTCGGCGCCGGTTTTAATGCCTGCGTACACATTATTAACATAGTCCACTTCGAGATAAGCCACACCGATACCGCCCTTAGCTCCGCCGGTGGCGACAGGGTTTAAACCGAAATTGCCTGAGATGTTCAGTGTTTCAATTGAAGTGTCTGCCGTAACGGAAACATCCTGCTGATCGGTACGGTACAAAGCGGTTTGGTTAATGTTCGCGTTCTCGTCGATGTAGGCTTTGGCATTATTTTCGAGAGTCAGAATGTTTACAGAGCCCGCGACACCCACATCTTCACCGGTAGCGGAAGCCTGCGCCCATGAAGTGAAGAGACCGTTCTGAACGCCGAGGTTCGGATTAATTTTGTCGAGAATATCGCCGACACCGTTGATTTGGTCCCACTGAATGCTGTAAGGATTGACCGCTTCAGCGTGGACGATGACATCTTTATGAGCATCGACGGTGGCGCCGGTACCAATGCGCGCTTCAGCGTTATTTTCAAAATCACCGATAACGACAGCTGCGGAAACCGCAACGTTTTTCTTCGTATCATTCGTCATGTTGGCTGTATCAACCGATGCGATGGCACTCGTTTCGGGGCGCTCGCTGGAAACGGCGTTCACTTTGACATCACCTTTACCTTGAACGGTTGCGTTATCGGCAATCTCAGAAGTCACCGTATTAATATGATCAGAAAATGCGAATGAAGCGGCAAGACCGAAGGGCTGTGAATTGGGATCCTTGGTGGTCGCGGGCTTCTTCGCGCCGGCCACTCCGTTGATCGCGCCGTTCAGGCCGCCCACAACAAGACCCGCTACAAGACCCGAGCCGGCCGCAGAAGCAGCGGAAACGTCATTCTTGTCGGCCAGCATCTTCGCACTGACTTCAATATCGCCGTCGGCCTTCGCGGTACCGCCAAGCGAAGCGTTCGTCGTGGATTCGGAGTCAGACATTGCGAGCGCGATACCGAGCACACCGTCTGTATAGGCACCGCCCGAAGCGTTCACGTTCTGGTATTTATGTGTATCTGCTTTAACAGTAAGATCGTCGCCCACTTCAATGTTGGATGCGCCCTTCACAACGGATTCGGAAACCGTAGTGGAATCCGCACCCGCAAAAGTGACCGCGAGCGGAGCTTGACCACGCGTACCGAGATGAGCGACGGTGACGTTGACTTCCGTTTTCGAGTTGGCAAATGATTCAATGTTCACGTCCTGAGTGGCTTTGATCGTGGCACCGTCAACGGTAACCTTGGCTGTCGTCTCAGTTTCACCGTAGCCGATCATAAGACCTTCCGTACCAATCAGCGTTACGGTCGCGTCGGACTTCGCATCCGCCTTGATCTTCACGTTAGTGCCTTCAATACGGCTGCCTGAATTCACTTCAACCTGTGCGTCGGAATACGCAACCGCAATACCGCCGCCAAAAACAGTGGCGGGACCGCCGCCAATATTCAGAAGACCAATACCCCAGTCGATTGCGCTGTCGCTGTCCATAAAAGTACGGCCCGCGACCGCCGTTGCGAGGATATCGATTGTGTCGCCTTTGATGGTGGCGTTATTAATCGTGATTTTAGCAACTGCATCGTTATAGTTGATAAGAGGTGTAATGGTAGTTGCAGTGTCGGTGGCCTTCAGCGAAACGTCGCCGCCGCTGAAGCCGTTGCCGCCCTGCGCGAGAATCTGCGCGCCGCTGCCGATTTCGATTTCGCGCGCTTCAAAAGTTAAATTACCGGAATTACCGGTGGAAGTTCCGTTGAGATGATCGCCGCCAGAAACCTGACGGCTTGAAATAGTAACGCCCGAAGCGACCGTAATTTTATTGTCAGCCTGAAAAGTTTTATTCGCGCCGAAAGTAAAGTCATTGACCGTGACCGTTAAATTCGTCGGATCGACTAAAATTTCTCCAAGCTCGCCGCCGTTCACGCCGGCACTTGCCTGCATCGAACCGCCTTTTAAGAAAACATCCCCAAGCGCGCTAAATTCCACAAAGCCGCCGTTACCCATTTCGCCCGCGCCCGCGTCAATCAAAGCAAAATCATCCAGCAAAGCCGACTTGTTTCCGAAAATAACAACGATACCGCCGTCCGCGTCCGTTCCCACGCCCTTCGCGGTAATACGGGCATGATCCGTTACCTCAATTTCATCACCGCGTACATCCACTTTTCCGCCGCCTGAATTTTGACCGGACGCGTTCAAAGCACCCGTCAAGCTCACTTTACCTGTTGAGCCGCCGCTCAAATAAATTTCGCCGTCTTTTTCTTCAAGGCTTTGAGCTTCTACCGTTCCGGTAATATTAATCATTTGGTCAAAAGCTTTTTCACGCGCCGCGGCATTCAAAACAACGATTCCGCCGTTGGCCTGAATCAAACCGGCATTCGTAATGAGACCGCCGGTTTCCACCAGCTGTCCCTGCGCGTCAAAGACCTGGCCTTTTTCGCCGGTCACGCCTTCAAGACTGATATCGAGAATACCGTCGCGCGTCAGAGGAAAAGAAACTTTATCGCCGGCGATCAAGGCAATCGCGCCGCCTTCAGCCGTAATTTTACCGAAGTTATGCACTCCGCCATTGCCCGCGACCAAAGCAAGAACATCTTTGGTTAAATTATGAATTTCACCGGTATTTAAAATAGAACCGCCGGCATAATCCGGAGTTTTTGAAAGTTCAACGACACCGCGAAAAAAAGCTTCTTCGTTAATTCCCAGGGTGGTAAGCAGCAGGCGCCCTTCGGAGGTAATGTTGCCGGTATTAATAATGCTTTGCGCCACCATGGCAATGTCGCCGAAAGTAGCAATGTCACCGAAGTTAAAGAAATCGCCGAATTTGAAAATGCCGCGTCCGTCCAATTTAAGCGCGCCAGTCGCGTCAACAACTTTGAATGAAGCGGATTGGCCTTCGGCAACCGTTACATTACCAAGCTCAACGGATTGACCATCTTCGACTGTATACTCTTGCGCATACCCGGTGATGCAATAAGTGAAAAGATGCGTCACCGTCAAAAGAACCGCGACAAACTTTCGGATTGATTTCATTCTTTTCCTTACTTTGTTTTTTCGATTTTCAAGATTCGAAAAACTGGACATTTTTTTGCAGACCAAAAAGATTCTTCAAAACATAACAGACGCAATCCTAAATACAAACTTACGAAAAGCGCTGTTATGCCCTGCTATAAGGCTTTACTTCGTGCTCAGGGCTTAAAAACTCTGCCCCAACAAACGGCTTAAGGAGCCTCGGCCGAAATACCGTAATAAAAAGCGCTGTTCGCGCCGTCCACCGCCTGATCGCCCAAACGCGCCGCCCACTGAATGCGTCCGTAAATACGGTCAAAAAAGTGAATCTTGATACCCGCACCGGCGCCCGCGAGAGTTTTGTCATCACGCTCTCCGTTGAGAGGCTTACGCAAAGCTCCCGCGCCAAAGTCAAAAAAGCCGATAGCCTGTATCTGCTGGCGCAGCGGCATGCTGGAATACGGAAGCTGCCAGTCTTCCGGAAAAAAATAAGAAGGAATTGAAAGTTCGTTCGTTAAGAAGGCACCGTAATCGGCAAGATAATCACCCTCGGAATAACCGCGCACCGAAAATGCGCCGCCAAGCCGCAACTGTTCGGAAGGCGCAAGACGATCCGGTGAAAGCTGCGCGTTACCGCGCAAAGTCAACATCATGCCCGCGGGCAAACGCTGATAACGGATCAAACTTGTCCGGTACGCAAAAAACTGTCCGCCTGTTCCCGTGCGTGTCGCGCCGGAATCTACCTTGTCACTCGCGCCCATGAATCCGGAAAAGCCAAAATGAAAACTATGCGGAAAGTAAGTTCTTCCCCAACGATCGGATTGCTCCAAATTGACGCCCGTGTTTAAAACGCGGAGCTCATCACGGCCTGCCTTGCTTCCTAAAATCCGATTCTCAATACTTTTCGCGTCAAAGCCAAGATTGAGAGTTGTTTTTAAAAAAGAAACCAACTTGACCGGCTGGAGAATTTCCAATCCATAGGTTGATGCTTTGCCGCGCACATTCAAATCCTTAAAGTCACCGCCCAAATGAATGCGGGAATGCGAATGAGAAAAACCAACCTGGGTCCGATAAGGCCCGACCGGGATACTATACTGCGTCCCCACCGCCCAAGCACCGGAACCCAACTGAAACCGTGTGGCGAATTTATCCATTTGGCCGAGCAAATTATTATGCGTCAGCCCCACACCCCAACGCGTAATGCCCGTATTATCTGTTCCTAAATTATTAATGTCGGTGTTGATGTGCAAAGGAAATTTATCTTTGATGTCAAAAACAATATCCGTCGTATCTTTCTCGACTCCAGGCTTTAAGGACGCACGCGCTTTAATATCAGGCTGTTCATTCAAATAGCTCAAAGAAGATTGCAGTTCAGGAAAAGAAAGAACTTCATTCTGGGTCAAATGGATCGCGCGTTTTAAAACCCGTTCAGAGTACCAGCGGTTGCCTTCAATCGTCACATTGCCGATCCGTCCTTCGACAACCACGAATTCAACCACCCCGCCCGAAACTTTTTGCGGACTAATATAAACGTAAGCCGCGATAAAACGCTCGTCGCGGTAATAGGATTTGATTTTTGAAACAATCTTTTTTAAATCGCGCAAATCAACTTGTTTGCCTATCCATTCGCCGGCAAGAGGCTCAAGCTCTTCGGAGGAAATAATTTGATTACCGGTAACTCTGATGCCCTTTAATTCAAACTGAGGGCCGCCGGTTTCAGCATCGATATCTTCGGGTTCGATTTCAGCGGCTGGCTGAGGTGCGGTTTGAGCACTGCGTTCTTCCGCCTGCATTTCTGTTTCACGCTGAAAACGCTCTTGCTCGGCCCCGGCTGTTTCTCGTGCAGGGATTTGAGTGGCATCCTGAGCGAACGACAAGGTACACACCGCGCAAAACAATGCGGTGAGGAATGAACTATTATTTTTTGTGAGCACTTTGTTTCCGGACAACAGGGTTAATTTCGCATTGACTGCAATAAGACGGCGTCAGTTTAGTAATCGCATAACAATAAGTCAACGTAGAGCTGTAGTTTCTTACGCGGGTGGATAAAGTTGATCAAACTTGATCGTCTGAGAACTCTTTTTTAATTTCATTTTTTCTTAAGAAAAGACAAGGAACAAACAAAAACCGCTCAAAAAAGATTCGGGATGCTCTTCAGCCACTATTACATTTCTCTCAAAATGGCTCGGATACTAGGCCTTGTCCGATTTGATTCTTGAGACAAGGCACGGTCTTGGAGTTTATTTTTAAATTTAAGGAAAGACCAGGAACAAATGAAAAACTGAGGAGGCGTAGTGTGAACCTACGCCGCACGATAGTTTTGAAATTTGTGACGCCGTAGATGAGCTATTTTCAGAGAAATGCTACTTGAAGAGTTTGGGTGGTCCGAAAGGCTTCATCCACACCAAAAAAACCGGCATGACAATCAGCGTGCAAATCATCGCGATAAAAATCGCCAAGCTGGTTAAAACTCCGAAATAAACCGTGGGACGCACGCTTGCAAAAACACTGGAAGCGAATCCCACGGAAAGAATCAATGTGGAAGTCACCAGCGACGCGCCCACATGCCTGTATGTGTGATGCAGGGCAACCAGATAATTTTTTCTTTTTTTAAATTCAATCTCAAAGCGATGAATAAAATGAATCGATGAATCAACAACTAACCCCAAAACAATGCCCGAAATCATTGCGGTCGGCATCGAAAGCTCAATTTTCAAAAAACCCATTACCGCGTAAACAAACAGAATGGGAAGCAAATTAGGAATCGCCGCCAGCAATCCGACCCGCACAGAACGGAAAAGCAGAACAATTAAAAATAAAATTGAAAAAAAGGAAACACCGAAGCTGCGTAATTGATAATCCACCAGTTTTTTCGCCATTTGCCCAAGCAGAGTAATATTACCGGTGACTTCACAATCAAAATCGGCGGAAAGTTTTTGCCGTATAATCTCGCGAATACGCATATCCAAAGCGTCTCCTTCGCGGGTCCCCACCGCGCGGATGCGGGCTTCCATGCGCAACTCCTGAAAATCATGTGAAATCCACTGTAAAGTATCCGCGGGGCTTTTATTCATCATTTCATTTAAATAAAGATCGATGCGCTTATCATCCTTGGGAATCACGTAAGACTCGGCTTTATCTTCCACGGTGGAATGAATTTTCTTTACCAGACTGGTAATCGCGTTGACCTTACGCACTCCATCCAACTTTTCAATTTCGGTTTTGAAGTCATCCATTTTCTGCAAAGCGCCATGCGTCAAAAACGGCTTTCCGTCTTTGCGGC
>ERZ761609.99-NODE-99-length-122568-cov-14.045807_pt1 | contig 122568 bp, 111 predicted proteins | sample MGYA00511163_ERZ761609 | MGnify/ENA primary metagenome ERZ761609 (study PRJEB28899, sample SAMN02445070) | bioreactor sludge metagenome | biome: EBPR sludge | place: Australia: Brisbane, Thorneside Wastewater Treatment Plant | collected 2011-12-16 ... | reverse complement strand
ACCACCGAGATCTACACTCTTTCCCTACACGACGCTCTTCCGATCTATCCCAATCCACAGGCCAAAGCAAAAGTCGCTGCAAGTTTAATCCCTCTGTTTTTTAAAGTGACCTGTTTCTCTTCCTCTACACACTCACGATAACCTTTGGTTTCATGTGCAGCCAATGTTCCAAGAGCCACCCCACCAGCACCTGCAACAGCAATGCCACCAACAGCAGCAAAGAATATCCCAGCAAGAAGTTTAGGGGAGTCAGCAAAGCCACCAACAGCAGCGACAGTGGCAGCAACAACAATACCTCCAGCAGCAACATAAGAACCACCAACCTTCATCTCATAAAGACCAGTCTCCACTATTCCCCCTGCTAGATGATAAACACTCCCCAACGCCCGCTGCATTAAACTGGGGCGTTTCTCTTCATTTTGTGTATTTTCTGGTGACGTCATATCGTTTCATCTCATATCGCTTAGGTTTTTCAAAAATGATTCCATCTTCTGTAGCATAAACGATTGAATTATGTCAAAGGAAACTCTGCGGATCAATATCGACTTGCACCCGAATACTGGATGGCCTTTTGATGCCCTTCAACCATTCGGAAATCATTTTCTGGATATTAAGATTTTTATCCGCTTGGATCAAAATCCGCTGGCGATATTTGCCGCGAATACGGTACATCTGCGCCTGTGCTGGGCCTAAAATCCGAACCCCTTCAGCCTTTGGCGCAACCCGCCCGATAGCCAGAGCCGCCTCACGCGTTGCGGCCTCATTGCTTCCTGAAATGACAAGTGCCGCCAAACGGGCAAACGGGGGCATATGCGCTCTGCGCCGTTCTTCGGCTTCGACTGCCATAAACCCGTCCCGATTATCTTCGGCCAACATTTGCATGACGCGCTGCTCGGCATTATAAGTCTGCAAGAAAACATGACCTGATAATTCTTCCCGTCCGGCGCGCCCCGCCACCTGATGCAATAACTGGAAACTACGCTCTGTTGCCCGTAAATCTCCACCCGACAGTCCAAGATCAGCATCAATAATCCCGACACAAGTAATCATGGGAAAGTGATGCCCCTTGGCAATCAATTGTGTTCCGATAATAATATCCACGCGACTGTCCCGAATATCTTCAAGAGCCTTGGTTAACTTGTCATGCGTGTCCAAAACATCGCTCGCCATTACCAACACACGGGCATCCGGAAAATATTCGGCGACTTCTTCGGCAATGCGCTCGACCCCGGGGCCACACGCCACCAGTGAATCCGCCTCTCCACAAGACGGACAAACCTCTGGCAATTTCTTAGAATATCCGCAATGGTGACAATGCAAATGATGGGTGCGACGATGTTCGACCAACCAAGCGGTACATTTGGGGCATTCTATTCTGTGACCACAGGTTCGACACAGCGTCAGCGGTGCAAATCCGCGCCGATTCAAAAACAACAACACTTGTTGATTTTTTTCCAAAGTCGCAACCATCTCATCGCGCAATTTGGGCGCGATAAAATGTTGCCGCTCGGGCTTATCCAAACGCAAATCGATAATTTGAATGTCGGGCTTACTGGCACCGCCGAACCGATCCGGCAATTTCAAATGCACATACCGCCCATCCAGAACATTCTGCATAGTCTCCAAAGACGGCGTCGCCGAAGCCAACACCACAGGAATTTTTGACAAAGCCCCGCGCACCACTGCCATGTCCCGCGCATGATAAATAAGAATTTCTTCCTGCTTATACGCCCCGTCATGCTCTTCATCGACCACAATCAAACCGAGATCCGCATAAGGCAAGAACAAAGCCGACCGCGCCCCGACAATCACCTTGGTTTGCCCTGTTACAATCGACCGCCACGTCAGCCGCCGCTGCGCCGGAGTCATAGACGAATGCCACAAAGCCGGAGTCACACCGAATCGTGATTTAAATCGCCCGATAAAAGAATTGCTCAAAGCAATTTCAGGCATCAAAATCAAAGCCTGTTGATCCGACCTGATAATTTCGGCAATGGCTTCAAAATAGACTTCAGTTTTCCCCGAACCTGTAATGCCATCCAAAAGAAAAGTCTGCGATCCGTCCCGATCAAACGATGATAAAATACTGTCTGCTGCCACGCGCTGATCGCTTGACAACGCAACGGCCAGAAAATCAGAGTCAGGAGACGAACAAGGTGCTTTAGAGAATAAATCGATGGCCGCCACAACGCCGTGCTTGACCAAAGTTTTAACCACCGACGAAGACACCTCGGCTTGCTTCTCAATCTCGGACAACCGGCGCGGCAACCCGTCACTGAGAATTTCGACAATTTTCGCCTGCGCGGGATTAAGATCAATGCTTTTTTTCCCCAAAACATATCCGGTCATGGGCTGGGAGGGCTCCAAAGCTTGTGGCACAGAAATAGCCATTTTAAGTACAGCCCCCATCGGGGCGAGATTATACCGTGCCACCCACTCGATATAATGTCGCATCATATCGGACATTGAAGGTAAATCGTGTTTTTGCAAAACGGCTTTAACACGGGATGAAGGGACATCCGAGACCTCGGATAAAGCCCAGACAACCCCATGAACAGCCCGCGACCCCAGCGGAACAAGGACATAATCACCCACGCCCAATTCCAATCCTTCAGGAATCAGGTAATCATAGGTCTTTTCAACCGCAGATGTGACCAAAACCGAACAAAACGGCATAGAGGTTCCAACCCTTGATTTCTATTCTTATGCAAGGCATGATGCCCTCCTCAGACAAAATAGACAACACATGGAAAGAAGAAAACGATGAAATTCTTTGTTGATACCGCAGATATTAACGAAATCAAGGAACTGGCCTCAACAGGCTTGCTCGATGGAGTAACAACCAACCCGTCTTTAATTTTGAAATCGGGCAAATCATTCATCCCGTTGATCGAAGAAATCTGCGCGGTCGTCTCCGGCCCTGTGAGTGCCGAAGTCGCCTCAACCGATTATGAAACCATGTGGAAAGAAGCCGATAAACTGCGCCAGATCGCAGATCACGTCGCGGTCAAAGTCCCTCTAACACCGGACGGATTGAAAGTCTGTAAACGCCTGTCTGACGAAGGCACAATGGTCAACGTCACCTTATGTTTTTCTGCGGCTCAAGCCATTCTGGCAGCCAAAGCAGGCGCAGCCTTTATTTCTCCATTTATTGGACGACTGGATGATGTCGGGTCAGACGGCCTGACCCTAATTCAAGACATCGTTGGAATTTATGGCAACTACCCTGACTTCCAGACCGAAGTTCTGGTGGCCTCTATCCGCAACCCGATGCATATTGTCGAAAGTGCAAAAATCGGCGCAGATGTCGTGACCTGTCCCCCATCCGTTATCAAACAACTCTACGGACATCCACTGACCGATAAAGGCCTCGCTGCTTTTGTTGAAGACTGGAAAAAAACAGGCCAATCCATTCTCTAAAATCATATCCGACTCACCATTAAAAAACACGTCCTCCCCCTTGAGGGGGGAGGATTAAGGTAGGAGTAGCAGATTTTTCCCTCCTTTTCCCTCCTGTCGTCATTGCCTAAATCCTGCAAAGATTCTAAGGCAATCCAGAAAAAAGCCGAATTCCGACCTGCGCGGGGTAGACAGGGCGGAAACAAAACCTTGACTTAGTAGGAATAATGTCCTATAAAGAACCAATGGATCAAGACACCCCCGCCACACGCCACCAAAAAATGACCGAACTCGGGGCGCATCAATTGACCCCCACCACATCCTTTCCAACCACACTAACTCCGGATGATCTCACCACCATTCACCAAAACATCGTAGATCAGATGGAAAAACTCCACCAAACCTTCGGTGAAGTCCTTGCAACCATCAATCCGCAAATAGACGCCAAAAATTACCCGCATAAATATGCCATCGCATTAAGGACACAAGACCAATATCTCCGCTCTCTACGCACTTTATGCACCGTGTCGACAAGCCAGAATACAACCACCTGATGCGCCACTGGACTCCCGAACAACGCGCCCGCCAATCTGCCACCATCCGGCAATGGGCTCCATGGAAAAAATCCACAGGCCCCCGCACATCTCAAGGAAAATCCATATCCCGTTTCAATGCCTATAAACACGGCTTGCGCTCGGTGGGTGGACGACAACTCATCGCCAATCTTTTCCGCCAACGCTGCTATATCAATCATATCAACGCGCTTTTAAAACAACACACAAACACGCCAAACGAACTATTAAGGCGCACACCCTATAAAATGACAAATCCACCTGACCTTGACGAAAAATCATGGTACACTGAAAGAATATCAGGACAAACATGACGATAAAAACCGTGACCGACACCGAAACACCATCCCCGACCACATTGACCCCCGCGCAGATTGTCTCGTGGCTCAAAGACCATCCCGATTTTCTACAAGATCACCCGGATCTGGTTGATGCGCTTCTCCCTGCCAGAAAAAAAACAGGACGAACCAATGTCGCGGATTTTCAGTCCTACCTGATTGAACGCCTGAAAGCTGACAAAACCGAAGCCATCGCAACGGCACAGGAAATTGTTGAAACCGCACGTCATAACATGAACAACCAGACACGCATTCACCAAGCCGTGTTGCGTTTACTCGAAGCAAACAGCTTCGAACATTTCATTGATTCAATGACCACCGATATGACAGCACTTTTGGATGTGGACATCACAACTCTAGTGGTTGAAAGCGAAGGCGATAAAATACCACATATCATCACCAACGGAATCCGCATTGTTCCCGAAGGAACAATAGCAAGCTGGATGAACGGGCGATCAATTCTGCACCAATCGGATATCGGCGGAGTCGAAGCCATCTACGGTGCAGGAGCAACTTTGGTGCGGTCTCAGGTTTTGCTGAAAATTTCCATTGGTGACAACGCGCCGCCTGCCATACTGGCTTTTGGTTCGCGTGACCCGATGCAGTTTCAAGTCGGACAAGCCACCGAACAAATTTCCTTCCTCGCACGCGTCATTGAATTGATATTCCGCTCATGGCTCAACACCAACAATTAGAGCATCTGCTCGAACTGGCGACCCGCCCCGATTTATCAGACCAAATCGGAAAATGGATGACATGGCTCAAGGTCGAAAAAAATATGTCGCCGCATACGCTGCGCGCCTATATCAGCGACATTTCACAATTCATCGAATTTCTATACCAGCACCGCGAAGAACAGATCAGCCTCTCGTCTCTTTCTTCCACCAACTTGACTGATTTTCGTTCGTGGTTATCCCGAAAAAGCATGGATGGCTTGGCCGCATCATCCCGCGCCCGTAGCCTGTCGGGTGTAAAGAATTTTCTGAAATGGCTCGATAAAAACGGCGTGATGCACAATGCCCATATCGGCAATGTCAGAACGCCAAAACTTCCGCATAAATTGCCGCGCCCGCTGGAACGCCCTCAAGCTTTCCGTTTAATTGAACTCGATTCCGTTGATAAAGATCAGGACTGGACCTCTTTGCGTGAACACGCTTTGTTTACACTGCTTTACGGCTGTGGCTTGCGCATCAACGAAGCACTGGCACTCGACATTTCCGATTGTCCGCGTGACGGATATTTACGCGTCATGGGCAAAGGGCGAAAAGAGCGCCAACTTCCTGTTTTACCAATTGTTGAAAAAATGCTGACGCTTTACCGTGCGGCATGCCCTTTTCCGGAAGAACCAAACCGCCCTTTATTCATGGGTGAACGCGGCAAACGCCTCAACCAAGGAATCGCTCAAAAATCAATGCGTGACTTGCGGGGTATTTTAAAATTACCCGACACAGCCACGCCTCATGCGCTGCGCCATTCTTTTGCAACACATCTATTGGAAAACGGTGCAAATCTGCGCGAAATACAAGAATTACTGGGACACGCATCACTCAGCACGACGCAAAGATACACCGAAGTCAACGCCGATGAATTAATCCGGATTTATAAAAATTCTCATCCGCGATCCAACACAAAATAGAAAACACGAACATTGCCATTGCGAACACATAAGGCCGATTTCCCTACACATGCCGCACAATTTATTGAATCAACCGGAGAAACAGCCGTCTCGAACATATCGCTCATATCTCCTGACTCGGAAGGAATAGTACTATCACCGACCATACCAAAATTGATCCGCTCGCATAATTTTTCTGGAACACGCACCAAAGCCGCGATGACTTCGTTGCCACTGCCTCCAACCCCCTCAATCGTATTGCGCACAAATGACCAATCCGTCGCAGTTGCCTCAGAAGGATCATCCAAAGTACTCCACACCGGAATAAAAATCACACCTTCACCATCAGGGTGAAAAACCTTAAGCGTATGTGGAGCAATACCATAAGAAACATCCGTAGGCCGATCAAAAGTAATCGATGTCGGATCAATCCCGTTCAGTTTCATTTCCTGAAACCCATTCTGGACGGCATGCATAAAATCCAAAACAGACGACATTTCCAATTCGGCCTTATCATGATTAACCGCGTCGAATGTCCCCCCACCCACACGAAATCCTTGGGACACGGCATAACTCAATGCCGCAAAAATGGCGACACCAATCAAAATCACAAAAAACACGCTGCCGCGCTCGGCTTTTCGATACCCCATCAAAACAGACTCCTGTTAAATATGAATTGGACGTCCCAAAACCGCCAAAGCAGCTTCCTTCACAACTTCTTCCAAAGTCGGATGAGCATGACATGTTCTGGCAATATCTTCACTGCTACCAGCAAACTCCATAACCGCCGTCACTTCGGCAATCAATGTTCCGGCCTCAGGGCCTATAATGTGGCATCCCAAAACACGATCTGTTTTGGCATCGGCCAGAATTTTAACGAACCCGTCCGTCGCGTTCATCGCGCGGGCACGACCATTCGCCATAAACGGAAACTTTCCGGATTTGTAATCAATACCGGCAGCCTTCAACTGCTCTTCGGTTTGCCCGACACTGGCCACTTCCGGCCAAGTATAAACAACCCCCGGAATAAGATTATAATCGATATGACCCGATTGCCCCGCCAAAATTTCAGCCAACACAACGCCTTCATCTTCCGCCTTGTGCGCCAACATCGGACCCGCGATCACATCACCAATCGCATAAATTCCGGCCACATTGGATTGGAAATGGGAATCAGTCTTAATCCGTCCACGCTCATCACGTTCAACACCAACCTCATCAAGCCCCAAACCATCAGTATAGGCTTTGCGCCCAACTGCGACCAGAACCACATCGGCCTTCAAAGTTTCTTTTGCACCATCGGCTGCAGATTCCAATTCCAGAGTCACACCTTTCTTATCGGCATCAGCTTTAGAAACTTTTGTCGAAAGCTTGAACATCATACCCTGCTTGGTCAGAATTTTTTGCATTTCTTTGGACAATTCAGCATCCATTGTTGGCAGGATTTTATCCATATATTCAATGACAATCACCTCAGAACCCAAACGCCCCCAAACTGCGCCAAGCTCCAGACCAATCACGCCGCCACCGATCACAACCAGCTTTTTAGGAACTTCGGACAATTCCAACGCCCCTGTCGAGGACACAATGCGTTTTTCATCCAAAGTAATGCCGGGTGGCAAAGCAACATCAGAACCGGTCGCAATCACAATATTTTTGGCCTGATAAACAACCCCGTCCACATCAACTTGTCCAGCAGCAACAACTTTGCCCGCGCCCTTCAACCAATCGACCTTGTTTTTCTTGAACAAAAACTCGATTCCCTTGGTATTCGAATCGATCACGGCATTTTTATGCCCCATCATGCCCTCCAGATCAAGTTTCACTCCAGAAACTTTAATCCCCATCTTGCCCAATTCATCCTTGGCTTCATGGTATTTTTCAGAGGCCGACAACAGTGCCTTGGACGGAATACACCCGACATTCAAACATGTTCCACCCAAAGTCGCACGCTTCTCGACACAAGCAACCTTCATCCCCAACTGTGCCGCACGGATTGCACACACATATCCGCCAGGCCCTGCGCCAATAACAATAAGATCGTAAGAAGATGTTCCGCTCATAAAATAACCCTGAATTGAATGTGTTTAAAATGAAAATCCCAAAAGAAATATATTCGCCTCATCTTACCCTGATCTATATTTTCTGCAACCAGAAGGAAACCAATCTTGCCAATAAGCAAACACAAACATTTAACACGTTTTTATGGGGAAAATTATAACCTGCGGCAATAATAACAATGCTTATTTTCAGTTCAGCAGATACCATCATTGAAAAGAACGATGGGAAGCTTCACAAAAACCAAAGAAAAAGCACAGATAACACCCTTGACATAATAATAGATTTGCGATAACAGACTCGAACTCAAACCTATTCAAAGGATCAGAACGTGGCTCATGACGTGAAAATCGGAAGCGCAAACTTCCCGCTTGAAGAATTAAACCATCTTGCCGATACTTCTGTCTTTACACCGATTGGATATGATCTTGAACCTGAATTAAAATTTTCGATCCCCAACCCGCACAATATTAGAGCCATCCGCCCAACTACTCAGACTCCATACTCCAACCTTGGATATCAAGGTAGATTTACTCAAATAATGGATGTCTTTAATAAGGCTGCTAATAACGCTGCAATAAACGACCCTACAAAAGGCAGTTTCTTCAGCATAATAGATGCCAATGGAATAACCCCACGTGACTATGTACTGGTTAGCTTAGGTCAGGACACCCACGGTAAAACGATGCCAACATACTCCTTTCGCCAAGAAGGGTTTCAATACCGAGAACGATTTGCAGTAAAAGCATTTGGAAATAACCCAGAAATTATTGATTGCGATGCATGTGCCAAGACTCTCCTTTCTTCCCTCAAAGAAGGTCGTCACCGCGAAGAATTTGAAAGAGCCTGCTCATCTCCCCATACGACATATCAAGAATTCCGGCAAATTCCCAATTTACCGGAATTTTTTCATAAAATTGATCCCAAGACATTATTTGTCGATTCCGTATGCTTAACATCCCGCACCAGCTTTTTTTCACTCACCCACATCCCCGGAACAAACATTCTCGCCCTACTGGAACATTCTTGCGATGTCAGTCGTTTTGCAACACCTTTTGTAGATGCCTTCATCGGAACTGTTGATGACATTGAATGGGAAGCAGAAATAAAAGGATTTTATGGAACCGATCAAAGATTACGCACGAAAAAAGGGCAAATTGAACTCGTCAACAAACTTTTTGACCACCTGACCCCAAAAATGGAACAAGCCAATTCTGGAATCAAACGCAACACAAACAGCAAAATGGAACGGGCGGCTCAATCAGTACATAAACACTACCTTGAAAGTTTTGTTAGGCGGAGCGAGCGACAAATCAATCAATGCCAGACCAGTTACTGTAACCGGAATAACATTCCTCTAGGGTTGGCGCACGCTCTGGGAATGAGGGTTTCCGCTTTAAGTATTCACGAAGACCCAAGGCTTCTAATCAAGTTAGCGCAAGCAATGCCAGACCCCCGAACATTTTTGAATACAAACAATCAATTTTTCACGAAAGAATGCGCTTAATAAAAAATGGCAAAAAAAATCACCTGCATAGGAAATGCCTGCACAGACATTATTGCCAATGTCCCCGTAGAATTTCTTAAAAAAAACCACATAGAAAAATCATACTGCACCCATCTTGGAATGCAAGAACACCTTCTCTCGATTAAATCACAATTACCGTCATGTAAAATGATTCCGGGCGGTGCAGGTGCAAACGTCTCCCACACCTTGAGCGCGCTCGGTGCAAACACCTCCTTTATCACCAACATTGCTCATGACAAAGAGGGATTAGCCTTCAAAAAAAATCTGGAAGACGCAGAGGTTGAAACCCATGCCTATATCATAGAAGAACACGAAATCAGCTCCCCACAAGTTTTATGTTTCATCACGCCTGACGGCGACCGCAGCTTTGCCAGTTACAACGGCTCTGCCCTTTCCTTTTGCAAAGACCATATTCCGCATTCCACAATCTCTCACACAGATATTCTCTATCTGGACGGCTACACATTTTGCTCGGCTTTCACTGAAGACGCATTTAAAGAAAGCATCAATAAAGTTCACACCCAAAACGGAATATCCTGTTTGAATGTCGGAGATCGCAGCCTGATTGAATTAAACAACACAGCAATTAGAAATATTTTGGATCAATGTGACGGTTTCATCTGTAACAAACCGGAAGCCTGCGCTCTGTACGGAGAAGACAAAACCATTCAACAAATTGCAAAAATTATGGCCGGAAAATTTCACTTCGGAGCCATCACAGATGGCAGCAATGGAGCCTATATAATCTTGAATGAAAAAATTCTCTACCAACCAGCGGGAGACACAAGCCATATCCAAGCCATAGACAGCATTGGTGCCGGAGATCATTTTTCCGCAGGAATTCTCTATGGCGTAAGCCAGAATCTTCCACTGGAACAAATCGGAAAATTAGCAAATCTCTGCGCCATTGACTGCCTTTCTCATGCCGGAGGACGACCATTAGGCGGAAAAGAATCGCTAAAGAGCCTCGTAGAACAGTCAAAAAACTGATACGATTCGTCATGAACGAAATTCCAGAAAATTCATTTCATGCAATGCAATCCGCAGTGGACATAGTCCTTTCAAGCCCCCACCCCGAAAACAAAGTGGCGGCCTGCCTGTTCTCGCAAACCACAACTCTTGCCAAAACCAATGATTGGCCTCAAAGAATCCTCGATAATTTGGGCGAACAAATCCGCATAGGAAACAGCAGCGGAACAGTCCACGCAGAGGTAAATTGCCTTTTACATTTTCCTGAAAAAACACAAGGGACAGAAATAGCAATCACCGATCCTTGCTGCCCCAATTGTGCAAAATGCATTTCAGAATCAGGGATCAAAACCGTCTATATTGACCACAAAGGCTTTGCCAAGGATTTTGCCACACGCAGAGGCGATGAATTCAAAGACATGTCCTTAAGCATAATGGCGCATGCAGGCATAAATATTTACGAGATCAACCGCAAGGAAAAAACAATTTCGGTTATTCACCAATCCAAAGAAAATTACACCCCCCCCGAAGATAACCCGATCAAAATCGTTGAACAAGAACAACTCCCGACCGAAAAAAATTTTCTGGCCTTAATTCATGCTGTTAAAATCAAACACGCATCCTGGGGATGTGCCTTTGCCCGTGATAAAAACGGAAAAATTTATTCTCTGGTGGCCTCCACCCATGCCGCGATTGGTTACTCGCAAGAATGTTTTGAAAAAAATGGAGAACCCACACCGGACACTCAACGAAACAAAAAATACAGTTTTTATATAAATCCGCTCAACAGGCTTTTATTCGGCGCGGCCAAACATGGCTTAAAAATCATGGACGACTATATCTGGACATCAACCATCCCGACATCAAGAGAAATGGTCAACTTGATCGGCGCAGGGTATACAAAACTGGCGATCGGCAACATAACTATATCAGAAGAAAAATCAGAAAAATTATCGGCGCTAAAAACCCTGCAAAACTCCAAAACAATTGAATTCAGGGAAATAAAACGGATCAAATAGAAAAACCTAGAACATACCCTGATGATGACGCCCCATCATCTCGATAATATCATCTTCGGAATAATCAAACGCCCGCGAAATTTCTTCAATAACAACTTCCCGCAGCAAGCCACTTAAATCTTCTCCGGTTTCACACCACAGATCCAAAATCGGCCGACGAAAAATTGTCAAAACATCATCATGATTGGCGATCTTTTTTTCAACCCCAGGCGTAATCTCTTTCCCTGAATGATACAAAGCCAGCAACTCATAAGAAGATCCCAATTCCATATCCTGCTCAGTCGCTTCATCGGGAAATTCTTCAATAGCCAATTTAAGATCAACAGCCTTTTCAACCAACTCATCCGGCAAGGTTTCAAGAACATAACGCACCATAACAGCCAGATCGTCACTGCTGGGCGGGGATGAGAAATTCATAACAATCTCATGTCTGGATGAAGCTCTCGCGGTCATCAAAAAGCGCCTCTATCTCCTCAAGAATCATATTGAATAGACGGATCATAACAAAAAAAATACGACTTGGACAAGAGCCAGATTAAAATCGGAACAAAAGGTGATAAGAAAAGAACTACAGTTTCAATTTTTCAGCGGGTGGCATGTCACCAAGACGAGAGAGAATGTCGTCCAGAAAAGGCATCGCCGCCTGTGTTCCTGTTTTTAAACAAGTCAGGCTTCCGGCAACACTGGCAAGACGCATCGCTTCGGGTAACGACTTTCCTTCATGAATAGCCGCGCAAAAAGTACCGCAAAACGCGTCTCCCGCACCGGAAATATCAACAACATCCGCCTGATCCAACGGCATAATCGGACATCCCCAAGCTTCACCATCTTTTGTCACAGCGACCGACCCTTTTGATCCTAAAGTCACAATACAAGTCATCTGTCCCTCAATGGCCAAGGCCTGCGCCAATTTAAGAGCGCTATTTCCCGTAGGCAAATGCAACTTTTCTGCAATTTGACGCGCTTCAATACTATTGACGATCAGATAATCCAAATGCCCCAACGCTTTTTTAGGAATCATAATAGCAGGGGCGAGATTCAAAACAGTAATCACCCCTTGATCTTTGGCTCTATTTAACAATGTCACAGTTTGATCGACCGGCAATTCCATTTGCATCAACAAAAGATTTTGTTTAATCAGAATTTCATCGGGAACCTGATCGTGAATCGCTTCAGCATTTGCACCCGACATAACAATAATCTGGTTTTCACCAATTCTGTCCTTGGCCACCATCGCGCAACCCGTTGGCAACGTATCCGAATAAGCCACACCGGATACCATGACACCATTTGACTTCAGAGACTCTCGCAAAACTTTTCCGTAATTGTCATTTCCGACCCGCCCGATCAAGGCCACTTTTGAGCCAAATCGCGCTGCAGCCAAAGCCTGATTGGCCCCCTTCCCTCCGGAGGTTAACTCATACTCAGTTGATAAAACCGTCTCTCCCGCAACTGGCAACTTATCCAGCGAGATCGAAAAATCCATATTCAAAGAACCAAAAACAATAATCATGAGCCTAAAATAACATAAGAACCTAAAAATTATACAAAAAAAACATCCTGTTGCGAATAATTATCACAACTTATGTTTGGCTTTTATACCAACCACTTTTATAAATTAGAAAGAAAAAATCAGACTCAAACTTATGGATACCGGAATCATGGATTATCGTAGCTTCTTTGACAATCGCATTGCCGACTTAAAACACGAAGGCCGATACCGAACATTCGCCAATCTAGAACGCATAGTGGGCAAGTTTCCAACAGCGCTCTACCACGCCCCCGATGGCTCAACTCGTGAAGTAACCGTGTGGTGCAACAATGATTACTTGGGAATGGGACAGCATCCGAAAGTTTTAAGTGCTATGCATACCGCCATAGACCGTTCAGGCGCAGGCGCAGGCGGAACACGCAACATTTCAGGAACAACAAAATACGTTGTTGACCTCGAAGACTCTCTTGCCGACCTACACAAAAAAGAATCCGCGCTTGTTTTCCCCAGCGGCTACACAGCAAACGAGGGCGCATTATCAACCATCATAAAACTCTTGCCCGATTGCTCGGTTTTTTCCGATGAACTGAACCACGCGTCAATGATCCACGGCATCAGAGAAAGCAACGCCAAAAAATTCATATATCGCCACAACGATCTTGACCATCTGGAATCCCTGTTAAGAATCGCACCAGTCAACGCACCAAAACTAATTGCATTTGAATCTGTCTATTCAATGGAAGGGGATATTGCGCCAATCAAACAAATTTGTGATCTAGCAGAAAAGTATAACGCTATCACTTATCTTGATGAAGTCCATGCCGTCGGTGTTTATGGCTCTCGTGGTGGTGGAGTTGCCGATGAAAATGGTCTATTGGATCGCATTGACATTCTGGAAGGAACTTTCGGCAAAGCCTATGGCCTGATGGGGGGATTTATCACGGCAAACGCATCCATCATTGATGCTGTCCGCTCATACTCCGGAAATTTTATTTTCACCACCGCCCTTCCCCCCGCCTTGTGCGCCGGAGCTTTAGCCAGTGTCGAGCATTTAAAAGTCTCACAAATCGAACGCATAACCATTCGTGAAAACGTCAAACTGTTAAAATCATCCCTCGATGCAGCAGGATTGAATTACATGAAAGGCAACAGCCATATAACACCATTGGTCATTGGCGACTCTGTTTGTTGCAAAGCGATCACCGACTGGTTAATGGAAGCCCATAACATCTATGTTCAACCGATCAACTATCCGACCGTCCCGCGTGGAACAGAACGGATGCGCCTGACTGCAACCGCCATACACAAACCGGAACATATCAAAAAACTGGTCTCTGTTTTACAATCCTTGTGGGAAGATAATCACGGTGTCATTAAGAATATGCGCATCGCCTGATAAAAATATAGACTGGGACAAATCAAGAGCGGGAAAACTTGTCTTCAATAAATTCCTTGATCCATTCCAAACGCCCCAACGCCCGATCAAGTGCCGACATCGTACGCGATAAATCGGCACTCTCGTCACGCATCCACACACTCAATACCCATGCATAAACCGTACTCAATGCCAAAACATGAACAGGGCCGAACAACCCTCCTGTCTCGACACCCGATACACGAGCATATTTTTCCAAAGAAGAAAAATAAAGTTTCAAATCATTCTTCTTGTCACACGTATTCCAACCATAGGATTTGATAAATGACTTATGGGCATCACGCGCATCATTCATGGCATCAAACCTATCCATCAAAACATCAAACAACCGATCACGTCTTGAAACTCCGTCATCAACACGGTGTCCGGCAAGCACAGCCTCATCCATCTCGACAACAATCGCATGCATTATATCTTGCTTGGTTGGAAAAACTTGCCTGATCTCCGCAACCGATAAATCACATAAATCCGCAATCTCCAGAGGTGATGCCAGTTCCCAAGCTCCACGCGCAGCAACAATCAACGCCGCATCCAGAATATCTTTCCGGATATCCTCATCATTTTTGCATCTTTTCTTCAACTTGCCTTTTTTGTTAACCATGCTAAACACATAAAGATTAGTGAAACTATTTTCAATGCCCAAATAAAAAATGGAATCCCCATAAATGACCACACAATACGGATTAATTGCCATCGGTAACGCCATCGTTGATATTTTGGCACAAACAACTGAAGAGTTTATCACATCTCAAGCCGCCTTTGGCATGAACCGTGGGGCAATGTCCCTGATTGACGAAAAACGCGCCGCAGAACTCTATAACCTGATGGGCCCGACCACAGAAATGTCCGGTGGCTCTGCAGGAAACACAATGGCAGCTTACGCCTCGTTTGGTGGCAAAGGAGCCTATATCGGCAAAGTAGCAAACGATCAATTTGGAAAAGTCTTTGCCCACGACACGCGCGCCATCGGCGTTCATTTCGACACCCCACCTTTAATGGATGGCCCCGCCACCGCTCAATGCCTGATCTTGGTCACACCCGATGCCCAACGCACCATGAACACGTTTTTAGGCGCGTCAACCAGACTTAAATCCGAAGACATCAACGAAGACTTGATTGCCAATTCCCAAATCACCTATTTGGAAGGTTATTTGTTTGACGATGACCAAGCCAAAGCCGCCTTTATCAAAGCCGCCGAACTCGTCAAAAAACATGGCAGAAAACTTTCCCTCACTCTTTCCGATCCATTCTGCGTGGTTCGTCACCGTGATGACTTCCTGAAACTTGTGGAAAACTATGTGGATATCCTGTTTGCAAATGAGGAAGAGATAAAGGAACTGACCCAAATTTCCGATGCAGACGAAGCACATAGATCCATCGCCCAACATTGCGACATCAGCATTGTGACAAAAGGAAAAGACGGATCATCCGTCATTCGTGGCACAGAAACAGCACACATCCAAGCCATCACACCGGAACAATTGGTTGATACCACCGGAGCAGGCGATGCTTATGCCGCAGGATTTTTATTTGGCCTGACAGAAAACAAGCCACTCACAGAATGCGGGCGGCTTGGATCATTAGCAGCATCGGAAGCGATCTCACATATGGGACCACGCCCGATTACACCGCTAAAGTCTATGATTTGAAAATAGAACGGGTTATTCGTCCAGAATTGGAACACCCGCTTTTAATTTGGACGTTTTAATCGAAAGAGACGATTTCACGGACGCAACATTCGGACTTTCCAAAAGGTGATTAGTCAGGAAATCCTGATAATCATCCCAGTCACGAGCCACAATTTTCAACAGAAAATCACTTTCACCTGTCATAACATAAGCCTCGCGAACCAACGCCCATTTTTCCAATTGGCCTTCAAAACGACGCAATTCGCCTTCTCCGACAGAACTCAACTTGATCGTTGTAAAAACCGTTACAGGATATCCCAAAGCAGCTTGGTTAACATGGGCATGATACGAAAGGATCAGACCGGCCTCTTCCAGATTGCGCACCCGACGCAAACAAGGAGGTGCGGAAATACCCGCGCGTTTAGCCAAATCCACATTCGTCATACGACCATCCATCTGGAGATCACTTAAAATACGCTGATCGATCTTATCAAGCTTGACAGCTCGTGTTGGACGGGCTTGAGAGCGATTCAACACAGTCATTTCCTCGGAAGATTTCATTTTTTGGTTCTTTCTTTTTATGGTGCGTGTTTATATACTTATTTTTCAATAAAATGAAACAATTTTACAACGCCGCATAATGACACACACACCTCAGTATAATAAAAATACAAAATCTCCAGTTGTCTGGGTTATAACCGAAGGGTTAGCCGGAACAGAGAATCAATGTCTAGGCGTAGCCGAAGCTTTGGAAACTTCTCATGAAATCAAAAGGATAAGTTTGACCCAACCCTGGGCTGCACTATCCCCTTGGTTAGGGATTGAATGCGCTGCGACGTTTTGCCCGCGATTAGAAGGCCCTTGGCCTGATCTTTTAATCGCATCTGGCCGTAAAAGCATCGCCGCCAGTAAATTTGTCAAAAAACAAAGCCTTGGAAAGACTTTCACTGTCCAGCTTCAAGACCCAAGAATTTCCACCCATCATTTTAATCTGGTAGCCTTACCTGAACATGACCCGACACGAGGTGACAACGTCATCGTCACCAAAGCAACCCCCAATCGCATATCTCTCGCCAAATTATCGCAAGCCCGCGAAGAATTTGCGCCTTTCTTTGAAAACCTGAAATCTCCGCGCATCGCCGTCCTGATCGGCGGAAGTACAAAAACCTATACCGTTCATGAAAAAGACATCGTAAGAATTACACAAATTCTAAAACCTCTAACCCACCAAGCCAGTCTGATGGTCACGACCTCCAGACGCACAGGCGAAACCGGAACACAATTTCTGAAAAAAGAGCTCGAATCTCCGAACACTTTTTTTTGGGACGGCAACTCCCCCAACCCCTACATGGGTTTACTGGCATGGGCAGACATCATCATTGCGACAAATGACAGCACCTCAATGCTCTCGGAAGCAGCAACAACCGGAAAACCCGTCTACAACATTGCTTTGGTTCAACTTTCAAAACGCCAGAATATGCTTCTGGAAAACCTGAAGTCCATGGGTGCCATCCGCGATTGGCAGGGAACCCTTGAAACATGGTCGTATGAACCTTTGAATGACGCAGCCATGATTGCACAGGCTATTCGTCAAAAAAGTGGGCTTTTTGCACTTTAGGCTTTACCAAAAGCAAAAGTGACATTAAATCAATACAATCATGACAAAAGAACATATCTCGACAAAAGTCCTTATTATCGGATCTGGCCCCGCCGGATACACTGCCGCAATTTACGCCGCTCGCGCCAATCTGGAACCTGTTTTGGTGACCGGCATGGAACAAGGAGGGCAACTAACCATCACCACCGATGTAGAAAACTACCCGGGGTTTGCCGAATCCATCCAAGGCCCTTGGCTGATGGAACAAATGTGTGCCCAAGCCAAACATGTCGGAACAAACATAATCACTGATATGATTAAAGATATTGACCTGAGTAAAAGACCATTCACCGCCACTGGACAATCCGGATCAACCTATACGGCACAAACGATCATCATCTGCACCGGAGCAAAAGCAAGATGGCTTGGAATTGAATCCGAAAAAGCCTATCGCGGATTTGGCGTATCAGCCTGTGCGACTTGCGACGGATTCTTTTACCGTGGTAAGGAAGTCGCTGTCATCGGCGGTGGAAACTCCGCCGTTGAAGAAGCCTTGTTCCTGTCACAATTCGCCAGCAAAGTGACACTCATTCACCGTCGAGATTCTTTGCGTGCAGAAAAAATTGCACAAGACCGCCTCTTTTCAAATCCGAAAGTCTCAGTTATCTGGAACGCAACAATCGAAGAAATTTTAGGAAATCCACCTGGCTCAACAGGTGGAGACATCGGAGTCAACGGATTAAAATTAAAAGATACAACCAACGGCACTGTCTCTGATTTTAAAGTCGATGGTGTTTTCGTTGCAATCGGTCACGACCCTGCAACTGAACTCTTCAAAGGCAAAATCGATATGGACAAAGAAGGCTATATCCTGACGACTCCGGACTCAACCGCCACATCGGTCGAAGGTGTCTTCGCAGCAGGCGACGTCAAAGACAAAACATATCGCCAAGCGGTCACTGCAGCAGGAATGGGATGTATGTCAGCTCTTGAAGCCGACCGCTTCCTAGCGGCGCAAAACCACGATATACAAACTGCAGCAGAATAAAAGGAAAATAATTCTTACATGGATTGGGATAAACTCAGAATCTTTCACATGGTCGCAAAGGCTGGTAGTTTTACCCACGCTGGAGCAACATTGAACCTGTCCCAATCTGCAGTTTCCAGACATATTTCTTCTTTTGAAGAAGATTTAGGCTTGATCCTTTTTCACCGCCACGCACGCGGCCTGATTCTCACAGAACAAGGAGAATTACTCTACAAAGCCACGTCCGAAATTTTTGGCAGAATGGTCATGATCGAAGGACAACTCAGTGATGCACGCGACTCCGGTGAAGGGCCTCTGACATTAACCTTGCCGGAATTTATGGCCTCGGCATGGCTGGCTCCTCAACTTCCCCAATTCCACAAATCTCATCCGGAAATAAATCTCACGCTTCTTCTGGATGACCGTATTTTTAATCTGGGAATGCGCGAAGCCGATGCCGCAATCCGCTTACACAAACCCGAACAATCGGATTTAATCCAACGCAATCTCGGAAAACTTCCGTTTTCGATTTTTGCCAGCAAATCCTATTTGAAGGATTTCGGTACACCGGAAAATTTAAAAGACCTGAAAGACCACACTCTGATTGCGTATCCAGACCAATCTCTTGTTCCATACAAAAATCCGAATTGGTTGTTAGAAAAAGCAGACATCACGCTGCAAAAAAACAAAAAACTGATTCTCATCAACTCCCTCTCAACAATTTCCAGCTCGGTACAATCCGGTCTTGGAATTGCGGCTCTTCCAAAGTTTATGAAAAGCATCCACCCTGATCTTGTGGAAATTTTACCGGATATAAAAACCGAATCAGTCGATATCCATTTTGTTTATCCGGAAGAACGCCGCCATTCAAAACGGATTACAGCCTTCCGCGATTTCATCGTTGCCAGTTTAGAGAAAAACCCGATGTAACCAATTGATTGAAATAAATAAACAAATCAAAGATTCAACCGCCTTAAAGTTGATATGCGCATTTCACAATACAGCCATACAAACACAGCGTTAGTCATTTTCAGCCCTTCATTATATAAGTCCGCCCAGAACCACTTTGGTTCCTTTACATCTTTTTAGATGTAAAACCTCCCTGTTCAACTCGCCGGGCATTAGCCCGGTTTTTTTTTGCGCATAATTTGGTTAGGATGGTCGCAACATCGAATCACCAGCCGGACATCCATGCAAAAAACAGAAAAAAACACAGCCCCATCAAAAAAACCAATCATAGCTCTGTATAATTATGGAGGAGGAATGCGCGGATTATTACCCGCCCATTTCATGCAAAAAATCGAAGAAACCACTGGCCTTCATATGGCAGACATGGTGGATGTGTTTATGGGACCATCGACAGGATCGATTCTAAACGCAGCGTTAAACATTCCAAATCCACACGACCCGCAAAAACCAAAATTCCGCGCCCGTCACATGGTCAGATTTTACGAACGTGAAGGCCTGCACATTTTCCCGCGCGACTCTTTTCGTGCCTTCCGTAGTATGATCCACGATTTCAACAACCGCACCATGCGTATTGAACAATTGGGAAACCTGTTAAAACAAGGCCATTATCAACAAGCAAGTCTGGGAAGGTCACTACGCGCCTTATACGGACGAAGCAAACTGTCGGATAGCTTAAAAAGCCTGATTGTTCCGGTTTACAATATTGAAGGCGACGCATTGCATCCAACACAAGAACAAGGTGAAACGCCCAAGTCTCCTGTACATAACGTCAACACTTTCTTGAATGAAGGCGGACATGCCGTCTGGTTAAAAAACATCAAATTCGAAGCCGCCATCAACCCGCCTCGGCCACCGGTTGTCGACATTTATGATGCCGTCATGGCCAGCACTGCTGCTCCGACTTATTTCCCATGCTTCCCGTTTCAAATGAAAGAAACAGAAACAAGCCCGACAAAAACCATTGCAGGCATTGACGGCAGCATCTTCGATAACCCTTGCATCAGCTATATGGGAGCCCTCAGGCAACATATTCCTGCTGACAGGGATCTCATCATCATTGTGTTAGGCACAGGCTACTTCAACCGCTCCTACCGCAAGGAAGACTGGAACCGTTTCGGATCACTCGGCGTGGTAGACCCGAGCAATGACATGCCTCTGATTAACATTTTCTTTTACGCCTCCGAAACAGCATTACTGGACTCATTCAGAAACGAAATGGGTAAAAATCTACACGTCTTTAATAAATCTCTGGTCTCCGGCCCTTATGCCCATGAATATCCCAACACAGATATTGATGATGCCTCTCCTGAAAATCTGCGCCGACTCAAAAACTTCTTTGAAATGACACTCGAAGAAAACAGAAGCTCATTTAACGAGGTCTGCGAGTTATTAACCAAAAACTATGATGCCATGCACAAGATACCGACGGGTACAGCCAGCCTCAAACAGAGAATCAAAAGAACCTTCCTGAAAGATCAAAACCAATAAACCCCACCCACAACAATTTGACAGAACAAAGGATTGGAGCATATAAAAGAAACCATAATAATAAAAAGACGAGAACAATTGAATGCGATGAAACCAAAAACGCCCCACTTTACAATCGCCCATTTCCCGGGTGGCGGAGCGCGAGCATTTGCCACCGCATTAAAACTGGCATTTTTTGAAGAACATACTGGCCTACGCACATTCCAGCTTTTCCCCGAAGTTATTACCGGATCTGCCGGATTTTTAATTGCCACAGCTCTATACTTGCCCCACCCCGACGATAAATCGATACCAATGATGTCTGCCCGACAACTGTGCGAACGCTTCCCTGAAATAGCTTCAGCATTGCCCAGAAAACCCGGTTATATTAAAAATAACAACGACCGAGCCCCCTTGGAAGACGCACTAAAACCCTATATCGGCAGTGCAACACTGAAAGATCTTATGGGCTCAATCCACACGTCATCTCACCAAATAGACGCAGGCGTAAATTCCTGCAAACATTATGCAAAATTTATAAACATGCGAACAGGACAAACTGAATACCTAGAAGATCCTGAAACACCTGTAATGGATATTGCACTCGCAACCACAGCCCTACCCCCAGTCTTGAAACCCCATAATGGCCAAATCGATTTGGCCTTCGTAGACTCTATCGCCTTTGCTGTTCTTCGTTTTCTACGCAATCACCCAAACGAACATCAAGGTCTTTACGTCCACGTTGGAAATTTTCGCCTGTTACAAGACCCAAAAAATCATCATTTATTGGAAAATTACGGGCATATCGCCCAATCCTTGACTGCTGCGCTTGCCAAGGCCATTGGAAATCATACCTATTCTCAAAATATCCAGTTCGCACGAGAGTCTTTTGGTTTGGACTTCGTATTTGATCTCGAACAAGCTCTCGAACCAAACCAGCAAAACTCACCAAGAACAGAAGCAATTATTACATCATCAGTACAGTTTCAAAGAATTCACGATTCAACAAAAGCATATATAAGAAAAAACAGCGAAACCTTTACACGTCTCGGTGACCTTTTGGGAGAAATAGCCCTCAACCAAATGGCAAGTACACCGGACACACGTTTTTCAACCCTGCGCAATATCCAAGAACGTGATCTTCCTAGTCCTTCCCTCTCCAACTCGAATAAACCACAAAGACCAGAATACCTTTCAGAAATTTTTACCCGTCAAATAACGACTGCAGCCCTTGAAATATTATCCGCATGGCAAAAAGTTGCTCGAAATTTATTGCTTCCACCAACAGAAAATTCGAAAACCCTCCAGCCAATAGAACTCAAGAAGCAACCACACCCAACGACGCAACGTCTTGGATAATTCAAGCCGCTGCTGAAGCACTTCCTTTAAGCGCAGCGCAAGCTTTTTGAATACGGCCACAAGCCTCAGTCAAAGCCTCTGTCGATGTCGCATAAGAAATTCGGAAGTAAGGCGATAACCCGAACGCTTCCCCATGAACCGCAGCAACACCAGCAGTTTCAAGAAGATAGGTCACAAAATCTTCATCCGTTTTGATGTCTTTTCCTTCTGGTGTTGTTTTACCGATACATCCGGCACAAGACGGATAAACATAAAACGCGCCTTCGGGAGCTTGGCATGAAATGCCTTCCGCTGCATTCAGCATCTCGACAACCATATCACGCCGCGCTTTATATGTATCGCACCAACCTTTAAGGAAAGACTGATCGCCATTGAGCGCAGCAACCGTTGCAGCTTGAGAAATCGAACATGGATTGGATGTACTTTGAGACTGGATTTTGGCAATCGCTTTAATAATCTCTTTAGGCCCTGCCGCATAACCGATCCGCCACCCCGTCATGGCATAGGCTTTGGATGCCCCATTACAGGTAAGAACACGATCAAACAATTGCGGTTCAACTTGCGCAGGCGTACAAAATTTAAAGCCGTCATAAATCAGATGTTCATAAATATCATCCGACATCACATAAACATGAGGATGTTTAAGCAAAACATCCGTCAAAGCTTTCATCTCGTCATAAGAATAAGCAGCCCCCGTCGGGTTACTCGGTGAATTCAAAATCAACCATTTTGTTTTGGGAGTAATCGCAGCATCAAGCTGCGCGGCTTGAAGTTTAAATCCATTCTCTTCCGAACATTCGACAATCACCGGCGTGCCTTCTGCCAACAACGTCATATCGGGATAAGACACCCAATAAGGCGCAGGAATAATCACTTCATCCCCTTCATTGAGCGTCGCCATCAAGGCATTATAAAGAACCTGCTTACCACCCGACCCGACGGTAATCTGATCGCGTGTATATGTCAGACCATTGTCGCGTTTAAATTTGGCAATAATTGCATCCTTCAAGGCAGGTGTTCCATCAACAGCAGTATATTTTGTCTGCCCTGCTTTGGCGGCATCATGTGCGGCTTCAATCACAAAATCCGGCGTATTAAAATCCGGCTCACCCGCACCCAATCCGATAACATCTTGACCCGCAGCTTTTAATTCAGCAGCGCGTGTAGTCACGGCAATAGTCGGAGACGGTTTAATACGTTTGAGGCGCGAAGCAATCAGGGATGACATGATAAAATCCTTTCAACTTTGAAAACTGCTAGTAAATTAGGAAAAAAACCATTGGCCGCAAGACCAAACAGAGAAAGATCAACAAATCAAAACGCATCAGGTCGCATAAAAGCAGCGACTTTCTTCAAATCAATCTGCTCTTCTTGAGAAAAGGTAATCCCTTGCCCATCAAACCATACTTTCATGGGCTGCAACACAGGATGCTTCAGATCATTTTGAATATGCACACTCAAAACAGGCAACAAATCCATCAACCGTGTAATATCATTTTTAAGAGCCAGCTTGATAGCCTGCCCGATCACACGGAAATGGAATTGCGCAGCCAAAATCGGATACCACGCCAGAAAAGACTCTTTTTCACTCTTCGACAAATTATCTATGAAATGAGCCAAACAATCCCGTTTAATGTCTTCAGGAACAAACCGACGGGCATCTTCCAAAAGATTAACCAAGTCATAAGGAGCAGGCCCCATCATCCCGCCTTGAAAATCAATCAAACCAACCTGACGAAATTTAATACGATCAGGAAGATAAATAATATTGCCAGGATGAAAATCTCCATGCTGAAACCGTTTAATAACCGGAGGCAAACGGGATTCAATTCCCTTCCACACATTCAAATAATCTTCAAGTACTCCGTCAGGATTTTGACGTTTCAAAACAGCAGGCATATACCAATCAACAACACGTCTCCGTCCAGTATGAATATGGCTATCAAAATAATTGGGAAGATCAATCGGCGCATAAGTCGCGCGCCGATAAAGATGAATCAAAGCATTCGTTGCCAATTTATACAAATCGGCTTGACGCTCTCCACCGCAAGCAATCAATTTGGAAAAATCCTGATCTCCAAAGTCTTCGATCAACATCAAACCATGACTTAAATCCGATGCATAAATTTCTGGAACGGACATCTCCAGACCGCGTAAAAAATTTCCAATGTCGATAAAATCACATAATTTATGCCCCATTACCGCACGCGGATCATTATCCGGCACAGAATGAACAAGGATAGCTGAACGCTGACCTTGTTGAATACGAAAATATTTTCGTTGTGACCAATCTTCCCCGACAGGAGTCCCAGAAGCATCCCCCCACCCAAAGTTTTTCAAGAACTCGGCACGATCATAAACAGATAAAGGCAATTCAGACCCTATTTTTTCTTTGAAGATTTACTTTTATTCGCCATCAAATTCAGAGCATTCACATGCTGCTGCGATGCCTGTTTTCGCCCCAAACGCGGAGCGGCATCCTCCATTCCGAATTTCGGAACATTCGCTCCACCCAAAGCCTTAAGCAAATCGATGCCAAACCCGTTTTGATCTTGCGTCCCTTTTTCGACAACCGGCTTGGTTGGAAGATCCTCATAAGCACCAGCTTTTTTAGCATTTTCCTGAATAGCAATTCGTCCCACCGCATGCGCCACAATACCCGTCAAGTGAGGTTTAGCCAACGCCTGAAGCAGCTGCGGATCTTCCATAGCCAACAACGCAATAATCTTTTGCGCTTTGTTCTGATTTCCTTTGGCTTTATCCAAAGCGTCCAGAATGCAGGTTTGTAGGTAAGATTGGGTCATCAAACGACTCCCTCGATTCTTGGGGTTACCAGAATATGGTAACATGCCAACAAATAAGGGAAAAGCACAAATTACAGCCCCTTTCACTAAAGCGTTATATGGTCTATATTGGGGCATGGGATACAAAGCAAAACTAACCGTTTTAACCGCATTTCTGACCCTTTCGGTATCGGGAAATATTGTCCGCGCCGAAGAGATAAAAGAAATCCCGTCCAGAAAATTCGAGCAAATCAAAGCCTATATTATAGACCCAACCCCTGAACAGTTCACCGTGGATGTCTATAGTCTGGCCAACTTTCTGGTCGATCAAGATGCGCCGGAATTCGCAATCTACATATCAACTTCTGCCCCGAAAATATGCGCTGATTTCAGAGATTCAAAACTCTCCTACGAAAAACCTAAAAAATATCTGAGAAAATTCGATCTCTCAAAACACAAAGAAGTCCTCTCTGCCCTCGAGCAATATAAATGCGTTGTAATTAAAAACATTCCACTAGATGTAGTTTCTCCTTAGGCACATCCAGCCAGATCAGCAGCAACCTGACGCGCACCTTTCACACGATCTTTCACAGAATCCCATGTTCTAAGAATCGTCAGTTTTTGGTCAGGGCGCACTTTAACCGAACCCGGACGGGTTGCAATCCACGTAAATAATTTTTCAGGATTAGGCGGCGTATCTTTATAGAAACGAATAATTGCGCCCTTAGGCCCTGCATCAAGTTGCATCACACCTGCCCGTTTGCAATACATCTTGATCCGCACAATTTCGAGCAGATTATTCACCTCGTCAGGAAGAGAACCAAACCGATCAATCATCTCGGCCGCAAATCCATCAACATCCTCATCGGATTCCAAATCACCCAAACGGCGATAAAGGCTCATTCGTGTACTCAAATCGGAAACATAGGCCTCAGGAATCAGAACCGACATACCAAGGTTAAGAGTTGGACTCCAATCCCCTGCATCTTCTATGACCCCGTCAACCCCTGCACGCGCCGCCGCCACAGCGTCTTCCAACATTTGTTGATAAAGCTCAATCCCGACCTCACGGATATGTCCTGACTGCGCATCCCCCAATAAATTTCCTGCCCCACGAATATCCAGATCATGTGAAGCTAGTTGAAATCCTGCCCCCAAACTATCCAGAGTCTCGAAAATCTCGAGCCGCTTTTGCGCATCATCCGTCAAGCGTTGATTGGGCGGATAAATCAGATAAGCATAAGCCCGAACTTTCGATCGCCCAACCCGCCCGCGAATTTGATAAAGCTGGGACAGTCCGAACATATCGGCACGGTGAATAATAATCGTATTGGCTGACGGAATATCAAGGCCCGATTCAATAATATTGGTTGCCAATAAAACCCCGTACTGCCCATCATAGAACGCATTCATCCGGTCTTCCAGCTCTGTCGGAGTCATTTGGCCATGCGCTGAAATCACTTTGACTTCCGGCACCAATTCCTTGAGCTGTTCTTCCAGCTCTTCCATATCCGCAATCCGTGGACAAACATAAAAACTCTGACCACCGCGATAATGTTCGCGCAAAATCGCCTCACGCACCACCAAAGGATCAAACGGCATGACAAAAGTCCGAATAGCCAGACGGTCAACCGGTGGGGTTGCAATCAAACTCATGTCCCGCACACCACTTAAGGCCAACTGCAATGTCCTCGGAATAGGTGTTGCAGACAGTGTCAACATATGAACCGAATGTTTTAAATCTTTAAGACGTTCTTTTTGCTTCACACCAAAACGCTGTTCTTCATCAACAATCACCAATCCGAGATTGGAAAAATTGACATCTTTGGATAATAAAGCATGCGTGCCAATCACAACCCGCACCGACCCATCGCGCAAACCATCTTTGACAACCCGCGACTCACGCGCATTCACAAGACGAGAGAGCTGCTCGACCCGCAATCCCATTTCGGCAAATCGCGTTCTGAAATTTGAAAAATGCTGACGTGCAAGCAAGGTTGTCGGCGCAACAATCACCACTTGAGCTCCTGCCAAGGCCGCCACATAAGCCGCCCGCAAAGCCACTTCGGTTTTACCGAAGCCGACATCTCCGCACACCAGACGATCCATCGGTTGCCCTGATTTCATATCGGATAACGTATCATCAATCGCCCGCAACTGGTCTTCCGTTTCCTGATAAGGAAACCGTGAAACAAATTCATTATAATGCCCATGATCGATATCCAGCACCTCGGCATGATGCAACAGCCGCTTGGCAGCAATCGCCAATAGCCCTTCGGCCATCACCATCAAATCTTTTTTAACCCGCGCTTTTCGCGCTTGCCAGCCTGCCCCGCCCAATTTGTCAAGATCCGTTCCTTCGGCATTACCGAACCGCGACAGCAAATCAATATTTTCAACCGGCACAAACAGACGATCACCGCCCGCATAAGTAATCTTCAAACAATCATGTAGCAAACCTCCGGCTTTAAGTGTTTCAAGCCCTTCAAACCGCCCGACCCCGTGATCGACATGAACAACCAGATCCCCGAGATTCAACGCAGACACTTCACGCAAGAAATTATCGGCCTTACGTTTACGTCCGGACTTGCGCGACAACCGATCGCCCAGAATATCCTGCTCGGTCACGACTGCCAGATCATTCGCCACAAATCCGTGTTCAAGATGCAACAAGACCGCCCCGACCTGACCGGATTTCAATCGTGAAACCTGATGCCAGCTATCAACAGGATGGGGTAGACCTGCCCCGCCCTCTTCCATCATCACCTTCATCCGGTCACGTGATCCTTGCGAATAACACGCCACCAAAATCTTACGCCCATCCTTTTGTAAGGACGCAAAATATTTGCCGACCTCATCGAACAAATTTCCTTCGGACAACGCCCGCACATCAGCAAAATCCCGCGCCCGCCGCGCATCCGGCAAATCATCAACTTTCGGCTCAGAAAAAGCAGAAAGGATCAGCGGATTATACCCACACACCAAATCCAAAAATTCGTCATCCGACAAATAAAGTTTTTTAGGCGGCAAAGGATGATAAGCCACCCCCGTCAACGAAACATCACTGCCATTCTTTTTTTGTTTACGAGCCTTAAACGAGTCATCAAGGGTCATACGGGCTTGATAGAAATCCTTGATTTGTACCAGACGCTCACCGCGAGACTGCTCGGATTGAAAATCAAATGATAAAATTGGCGCGACCACATAATCAAAGAGCGTTTCCATACGTTCATGAAACAACGGCAACCAATGCTCCATCCCCGCATGACGACGACCATCAGAAACCGCTTCATACAAAGGATGATTGGCCAAAGCCACACCAAATAATTCACGATACCCCGCACGAAAACGGGCAATACTCGCCTCATCCAGAAAGAATTCAGTCACAGGACGCAGTTCAAACCGATCCAGAATACCAGTTGTCACCTGTGTTGACGGATCAAAGCTGCGAATGCTCTCGACCTCATCACCGAACAAATCAAGCCGCACCGGATTTTCATACCCTGTCGGAAACATGTCGATAATGCTCCCTCGAACGGCAAATTCCCCTTGCTCACGAACCGTATCGGTTCGCGCATACCCGTTGCCCGCCAAAAATGCATAAAGCTCCTGATCTTTAATCCACCCGCCGACCTTGGCAACCAGATGAGCAGTCTTTAATGCCTCTTGCGGCATCACTTTCTGGATCACCGCATTCACCGTAGTCAAAACGATGCGAGGTTTGAATAACCCGTCCTCTTTCCATTCCAAAAGACGGCATAAGGATGACACGCGCTGCGCAACCAGATCGATATGCGGCGACACACGGTCATAGGGCAAACAATCCCAAGCCGGAAATTCGACAATTTCAACATCAGGCGAAAAAAACCGGATCAACTCCGCCAAAGACGATAACCGCACATCATCCAGAGCCACATGAATCAAAACCTGTTTTTGACGCGATGCCTCCAAAGCTCTCGCGGCCAAAAAACGCACATCCTGCCCTTCTGGCAAGCCATAAGCGGTTTTAAATCCTGTTTGGGTCTCTTGAATTTTGATCTGTTCGGACATCATGCCCGATTATTTGGCAAAGCTATGCGATAAAAGCAAGTCCAGAACTGGAGAATCGAGCTCTTGAGGCGCTTTTTTTCGCGCAGAGATCCAATCATAGACATCTGGATCGTTATTCATAAGGATTTCTTCAAAAACAGTCAGATCTTCGGCCTCAAAACGGTTAATGTATTGTTCGGCAAAAGATCCCATTAACAAGTCCATTTCCCGCGTCCCACGGTGCCATGCCCGAAAAGTCAGGCGTTTTCGCCAATTTTCAACGGTTTCTTGTGTATCGACTTGAGAGCGATTTCCAGTCATAATATCTCCTGATTATTTTACTAATGAGGTACTTTATGTCAGTTTTAGCATTCATCAAGGAAAATCGTGTTCTGGTCGCAGGAATAACTCTCCCGCTTTTACTGGTTGGCTTATTAGCCTATGCAAAAACGCTTCCCGGAAAAAACGTCCCCGACCCTCAATATAAATTGGTTTACACAAGCCAGACATGGAATGGCCAAGGAAAAATATACTTTGATATTGATAACAACGGGATTTTAACCACAGAGTTCAAGAAAGCAGACAACCCAAGCCAAAATAACCAACAAGTCAAGGCTTCGATCTATATTTACAGTCCCAAAACCAGCACAACAGACACAATCGAAATTAAAGTTTCAGATGAAGACGCAAAACTGGAAAAAACAACATTATCTGTTCCCGAAATGAACGGAGTAAAATTTTCTTCAAAAACCATCTCACCGGATGGTTATGTCTTTGAACCCTACCATTACAAAAATCATACCCTCATCACCGATATTTTTATTTCGTCATCACGAAACTATGGCCCAAACCTGAACAAGGACGGGCGTTATATCTCACTCCCTCAAGCCAACCCCTATTACGGGAATATTGAATTTTTAGGATGGATTATCGAAGACAAAGTACAAGGCCAATAATCATGACACAACCGACCACCCCCCACCAAACGCGCGCGCAATCTCTCGATCAAATCCGCACATTAATTCGCATGCACGACTTAAAAATGGTTGATTTATTTCCGTTAATAGACACAGAAACAAACACTGAAAACTCAGGAAATATGCTCCAACGCGTCATGATCTATATCGGCAGCGCGTTCATCTTTATGGGCATCTGCGTCTATATCGGCATGATCTGGGATGATATGGACAGCCTGTCTCGTGTGATTTTGACTTTGGGAAGCGGATTTATCGCCTTTATTCTTGGTCTATTTGCCTTGGGCGATAAAAAATTCGACAAAGCATCAACCCCGCTTTTTCTGGTCGCATCCGCTTTAGAACCCACAGGTTTATTCGTTTTTATGGATGAATACCTACCACACACCGGAGATATTGCCAAAGCCGCAATGATTGTCTTCGCCTTTATGGCCATTCAAAAAACAGTCGCCTTTAGCGCAACAAAGAAAACGTCCCTGCTCTTCTTCTCGGTTCTGTTTTTCTTCGCATTTTTATACTCCCTGATCTCATGGCTCGATCTGGATGAACCATCCAGTGTCATGACAATGGGGATCAGTATGTTGATGATTTCATGGGGGATTACCAGAACAAAACACCACGCCATTACCCCATTTTATTATTTCTGGGGATCGATCATGACGGCGGCCGCGTCTTTTGATTTTCTGAAAGACTCACCGCTCGATATTTTTCTGATCGGTGTATCAGCAACCATTATTTACCTCAGCACTCTGGCTTCCAGCCGCACTCTTTTAACAATTGGAGTTCTATCCTTGCTGGCCTATCTGGGATATTTCACCGATGAATATTTCAAAGATATTGTTGGCTGGCCAATTGCCTTAATCGTTTTAGGCCTGATGATGATCGGTATCAGCGTTTTTGCCGTGAAATTGGGCAAAAAAATTGCTAAACAAGAGGCATGACCACCAAAATCAACCAACGCCCGTTTATTCTTGACCCGCTTTTCCGTTCACTCGGGACATTGAACGGCGTGGGGCCAAAATATTTAAAACTCTATGAAAAACTTTTGGGTGGCACAAAACTTCTGGATCTGGTCTTTCATAAACCATCCCAATTGGTCGAACGCCATTTTGTAGACAACATCAAGGACGCAAAACCGGATGATACCGTAGCCCTTACTGTTACAATTGATAAACACACCCCATCCCCGCGCAAATCCCAGCCCTATCGCATTCGCGCACGGGACAAAACAGGCTTTATGGAGCTGGTGTTTTTCAATGCCCACGGCAACTGGATCGAAGCCCAATTCCCCGTCGAAAAAACAGTTACGATTTGCGGCAAAATCGAAGATTTTAAAGGCCAGAAACAAATCATCCACCCCGACCTTCTCGACAGCGACCAACCGGAAAAAAACGAAGTCATTTATCCGCTCACAGCAGGCCTGACCACCAAACCTCTGCGTAAGGCCATTCTTGCCGCTTTGGAACAAACGCCTGCCTTGCCCGAATGGTTGGATGCATCCCAAGCCAAACAGCAAAACTGGCCAGACTGGAAATCAGCCCTTCTGAATTTGCACACTCCCCAAAACCCAAGTGATTTGGAATCATCTTCCAAAACCAGAACCCGTTTGGCCTATGACGAATTTCTGGCCAATCAGCTAACCCTCGCCATCGTGCGGCACAAACAAAAGAAACTCAACGGTCGCTTGTTTGAAATCAACGGCGCACACCGTAAAAAATTGATGGATACCCTTCCTTGGGAACTCACCTCATTCCAAAAAGAAGCCCTCAAAGACATTGACAAGGACATGGGGTCAAAAGACAGGATGCTGCGCCTGTTACAAGGCGATGTGGGATCAGGCAAAACCATTGTCGCAGCCCTTGCAATGATGAATGCCATTGATAGCGGCACACAAGCAGCCCTGATGGCTCCAACCGAAATTCTGGCACGCCAGCACGCACAAACCCTTAAACCATTTCTTGAATCTGCAGGAATCCCCTTCGTGACGTTGACCGGACGCGACAAATCAAAAACCCGCGCCAAAATTCTTGAAGACATTGCATCAGGCCAAGCCAAAATCATCATCGGAACACACGCTTTGTTTCAAGAGGCTATTGAATTTTCCGATCTGGGATTAGCCGTGATTGATGAACAGCACCGCTTTGGTGTCCATCAACGCCTGCAGCTCTCCAGCAAAGGCCGCGGCGTAGATGTCTTGGTCATGACGGCAACACCAATCCCGCGCACACTGGCACTCACAGCCTATGGCGATATGGAAGTCTCACGCATCATGGGCAAACCCTCGGGCAGAAAACCCGTCGACACTCGCCTTTTGCCCCAAGACAATGTCGAAGATATGATGAGCCGTCTGGGCGAACAGATCAAACACGGCGTACAAATTTACTGGGTTTGCCCCTTGGTTGAAGAATCCGAAATCCTTGACCTCGCTGCAGCCGAAGAACGCTATATTATTTTAGAAAGCCTGTTCGGCGACAAAGTCGGTCTGATTCACGGACGCATGAAACCAAAAGACAAAGACGCTGTCATGGAAAAATTTTCCAACGGCGACATTTCCATTTTGGTAGCCACCACCGTCATCGAAGTGGGAGTCAATGTCCCCAAAGCCACTATCATGGTGATCGAACACGCTGAACGCTTTGGCTTGGCACAACTGCACCAACTGCGCGGTCGCGTCGGCAGAGGCGGAGATCAATCATATTGTTTTCTGGTTTACGCCGCACCGATCAATGAAACCGCCAAACAACGCCTTAAAACGCTTCGAGAAACCGAAGACGGATTTCTGATTGCCGAAAAAGATCTGGAACTGCGCGGCAGCGGTGAAGTGCTGGGGACAAAACAAAGCGGTCTGGAAAACTTTCGCCTTGCGGATTTGGCAGCCCATGCCGACCTTTTGATTTCCGCCCGCCAAGACGCAGCCCTGTTACTGGAAAAAGACCCCGACCTTGAATCAGAGCGCGGCAAAGCCCTCAGAATCTTGCTCTACCTCTTCGAACGCGATCAGGCCATTTCCTATCTCAGATCAGGATAAGAGTAACTACCCTTCAGACTTTCCGGTCTCTTTTTTAGGGCTATATTTCGGCGTAATCATGCCGCCGGAAATAATCATTTTTAGCCCGTCATCCACCGACATATTGAGGTCAATCACTTCATCAGCCGGAACAAAAACCAAAAATCCTGAAGTCGGGTTCGGTGTCGTCGGAATAAAGATATTGACCATTTCTTTGTCGGTCAAAGCCTGAACTTCGCCTTCGGTTTTACCCGTCAGAAAGCCCATCATGTAAACGCCCTTGCGCGGATATTCGATCATCACCACATCACGGAAAGCTTTGGCTTGCTGCCCCATCACCATATCGATTACTTGTTTAAGTGCACCATAAACAGTTTTAACAACCGGCAACCGCTCCATCACATAATGGGAAAGTTTAAGCAACATCCGCCCGATAAAATTGCGGGTAAAAATCCCGACAACAATAAAAAATCCGATAGCAACAATCACACCCAAACCAGGTATATCTTTATCATCGGTCAAACGAATTGGAAGAATACCGCCAACTTTTTCATCAATCCAAGCCAGAACAGACCAAACCAGATATAAGGACAAGCCGACAGGCGCTGTCACAACCAGACCGGTCAAAAAATAATTGCGTAATGCCGCAAAGACCCGCGACTCTTTCTTAAAAGGGGTAACCGTCTCTTCATTCTGATCTTTAGCCATGGGTATGTTCTCCTATTTGAGGGACACTACCACGCCCGATCACGAAACAAAAGAGGATGAAAGCACCCCGCCATCAGGCTTAAACATCCGCATTTTCCACGGAAACCTTGTTTGCGATGGATCAGGCTCGAACAACCGCAGCTCGCAATTCCCGATACGGCGAAGATCAACCCCGTATAAAAGCCCAAAAGCACGAAACACCCCACCATGGGCAACAATAAGCGGAGGAGCATCATGCTCTTTTTCAAGAACCGGATAAAGCCCGCGCCGGACACGCTGAGCAAACCCGTTTTTTGTCTCCCCGTTCGGAGGCTCTAATCCTGCACTAAAATTATCCTGTAATTGCGGCCATGAAATCCCTTCCCAATCACCAAACTCATGTTCGTGGATATTCGGACATTCCTGAATAGGCAACCCGAGAACTTCATTAACAATATAAGCCGTATCCCGCGCGCGCGACTGATGACTATGATAAATTGCCGAAGGCTTAACCAGAAGATGATAAAGAACAGCAGCCAGAGCCTGAGCTTGTGCGCGACCATCTTCCGTCAAGGGAGTATCAACACCACCACCAGCAGCAATTTCAAGGCGATTATATTCACTCTCACCATGACGCAAAAGATAAAACGGCTTAAGAGGCAATATGCAATCAATCATGCCCAACCATACCATTCCATCAGTACAAAGAAAAGCAACCCGAACGGATTTTTAAAGCGAATTTCTAAAAACGATATTTTCCCCGCCATTGGACGCAAACCGATCGACGAAGTCAAAAAAGAAGACATCATCAAGATACTTGATAAAGTCATGGCACGCAGCTCTAGGATCATGGCAAATAGAACACTGGCGGCCTTACGCAAGTTCTTTAACTGGTGCATTGAACGTGACCTGATTAAATTCTCCCCCGCTAAAAATATCACCCGCGACCGCGTACTCTCGGATAAAGAGTTAAAAGATATTTGGAACGCCTCTCAAGAAACAGAATAACCGCTACCACTACACCAAAGAAATCAGCGAAGCCTTGGCATTGTGGGAATCGCATTTGCGTGAAATACTGGAAAAAGACCCTGTACCTCAATGAGATACAAATTATGTTGAAAATAGTAACTCAATGAGATACAATAAAAATGAAAGACATACTTGTTACCGTTGTTGAGCATCCCAACTATTTGAAAAGGGCGGAGAAACTTCTTAGCTCAAAACAAATATGAAGAGATAGCGGATATTTTGGCCTCTGATCCTGATGTGGGTGAAATTATGCAGGGAACGGGGGGATGCAGAAAAATGCGCTATGCGGGAGTGGAAGGAAAAGGAAAAAGTGGAGGCGTTCGGGTTATCCATCTTTTTGTAACCACAGATTACGAAGTGCATCTGGTTGATATATTTGGCAAGGGCGAAAAGTCGAATTTGACTAAAGCTGAAAGAAATGAATTGGCTAAACTGGCAGAAATTTTAAAAGGTGAATGAGATGAGTGAAAGATTTGAATCAATCCGCAAGGGGTTAGAAGAGGCGATTGCTTGGAAAGCGGGAAAGAGGACGGGCGCGGTTGTTCATACCTATACGGCGATGGATGTTGCCAAAATTCGTAAGAAAACAAAGCTGACCCAAAAAGAATTTTCTGAATCATTTCTTATTCCGTTGTCAACTTTGCGGCAATGGGAACAAGGGCAGCGAGTCCCCCAAGGTGCAGCGCAAGCCCTTTTAAAAATCATTGATAAAAACCCAAACGCTGCCTTAGCGGCGTTGCATTAGATTTTTTCAAATGTTATGAAATAAGATACCCCCTGAATACGTTAGTATTCAGGGGGTAGAAACTTTGCGGTATCCGAAGATACCTTATCATAGCAACGTATCCGACACGGTTATGCTTTGATTAAGATAATTATTGCCCCATGCAATCATAAGTGTCAATAATAATTCCATACATAATCACATAAACTTTTGGGAGTAGGATATGGGCTATATTCTGGGAATTGATATTGGTATCGCGTCTATAGGATTTGCGGGCGTGAATCACGATTTAAAGAAAATCCTATTTTCTGGTGTCCATATTTTTGAAGCGGCAGAAAATCCAAAAACAGGAGCCTCTCTGGCAGAGCCTCGCCGTACAGCACGGGGACAACGTCGTGTGATTCACAGACGGGCGCAGCGTAAAAATGCCATTCGTCAATTATTATTAAGGCATGGGTTAAATTGCCTGTCCGTTGTTGATAAAAAATATGAACCAACTGGAAAAAATACACCCCCTATTTCCCCATGGGATTTACGCCGCACGGCATTAGATCGAAAATTAACGGACGAAGAATTGGTCAGAATTTTATTCCATATCGGAAAACATCGCGGCTTCCAATCCAACAAAAAAAGCCAAAGCAATGAGGGTGATGACGGAAAAGCATTAAAGGGAGCGGGTGATCTGGAACAAAAATGGATACAGTCTGGCGAGAAAACAATCGGCGCATATCTTTCCACGCAATCTAAGAAGCGTAATGGCAATGAAAGCTACGACAATTTTATCAAGCGTGATTGGTTGCGCGAAGAAATCAAAGTTATTTTTGAAGCCCAAAGAAAGTTTAATCAAATAAAAGCAACGGAAGTTTTGCGTTTAGAGTATGCGGGAACAGGAGAAAAAGCAAAAAGAAATACACCCGAAGGCGACGGTATTGCCTTTTATCAGCGGCCTTTGCAATCGTCAGAAAAATTGATTGGGGACTGTACGTTTGAAAAAGGAGAAAAACGCGCCCCCAAATTTTCCTATACAGCGGAATTATTTGTTTTATGGTCACGTTTGAACAATACAAAAATAAAAATTCAGAATGGGGATGAACGATTTTTAACCCAAGACGAAAAAAATAAATTAGTTAATCTAGCGCACAAGAATAAAGGGGGCGTGAGCTATACCCAAGCCCGCAAGGAAATTGGATTAAATGAATCAGAACGATTTAATATCAGTTATCGTCAGTTGGATAAGGGTGATAATTCATGGGAGAAAATTAGGAATGAAGCAGAGAAATCGAATTTCCTAAAATTATCTGGCTTTCATGCTTTGCACGAGGCATTGGATACGGGGAGCGCAACAGATTGGCAAAAATGGATTGGCTCTGACCGTGATAAATTGGATGAAGTTGCTTATATTACATCCTTTATCGAAGATGGAAAAATTATTCGCGAGAAATATCAAAAATTGGGTCTAAACGAGGATCAAATTAAAAAATTGTGCGAAATTAAAAACTTCAGCAAAACAGTTGATTTATCATTAAAGGCTCTTCGGAACATTCTTCCAGAATTGGAAAAGGGACTGCGATATGATGAGGCGTGCAAGGCGCTAAACTATAATAATCAGCCAGAGAATAAAGGGCTTTCAAAGGTTCCAAAATTTGAAGATGTGAGGAATCCTGTTGTTAATCGTGCCTTGGGACAAACCCGTAAAGTTATCAATGCCTGTATCCGTGAATATGGCTTGCCCGATACGATTGTTGTTGAGTTGGCACGGGAAGTTGGGAAGAATTTTCGTGATAGAAAGGATATTGAAAAAGAGCAAAAAACAAATGAAGCGCGTCGAAATACTGCGAAAACCCATATTGCAGAAATTTTAGGCATTATAGAAGACAATGTAACGGGCGAAGATATTTTGAAATATCGCCTTTGGAAAGAACAGGATTGTTTCTGCCCGTATTCAGGGGCTTATATTACACCTGAAATGTTAAGGGATTCAACTTCAGTACAGATAGACCATATTATTCCCTATAGTCGGTCGTGGGATAATTCCTATATGAACAAAGTTTTGGTTTTGACAACTGAAAACCAGAAAAAGAAAAACGATACGCCATTTGAATATTTAGGAAAAACAAATCGTTGGGAAGCTCTTGAAGTATTTGCACGTCAATTACCCCCTAAAAAAGCGGAACGACTTTTGACTGAAAATTTTGATGATAAAAAAGCGGGAGAATGGAAAGACCGTGCTTTGAACGATACGCGGTATATGGCGCGACTTTTAAAAACTCATTTGGAGCAGAGTCTTGATTTGGGTAAAGGAAATCGTGTGCAAACCCGCAACGGATCATTGACTGCGCACTTACGGGGAGCATGGGGCTTTCCTGACAAAAACCGTCGGAATGACCGCCACCATGCCCTTGATGCGATTGTGATCGCATGTTCAACACAAAGTATGGTTCAAGGACTAACAAACTGGAACAAATACGAAGCCAGACGCAAAAATCCAGCAGAGCGACCTTTGCCGCCTAAACCATGGGAATCATTCCGCGAGGATGCAAAAGAGTCTGTTAATTCTATTTTTGTCTCTCGTATGCCTGTGCGGACAATTTCTGGCGCAGCACATGAAGATACAATTCGTAGCATTCGGAAATCAGATGGGAAGATTATTCAACGCATTAAATTGAAAGATTTTAAAAAAGATACGCTTGAAAATATGGTTGATAAGGCGCGGAATATCAAACTTTACGATATATTAAAAGAGCGGCTGGATGCACATGGCGGGGATGCAAAGAAAGCTTTTGCAACACCTGTTTATATGCCTGTCAATGACCCGTCGAAACCTGCACCGCGCATTAACTCTGTCCGCATTTTAACCAATGAAAAATCAGGAATTGAGATTAACCACGGCTTGGCCAGTAATGGCGACATGGTGCGGGTCGATGTGTTTAAGAAAGACAATAAATTCTGGCTTGTCCCAATTTATGTTCATCATTTTGCCGAAGATAAGTTGCCGAATAAGGCTATTATGCAAGGAAAAGATGAAAGGGAATGGGAAGAAATGAATGATGATGACTTTATGTTCTCACTTTATAGGAATGATCTTATAAAAGTAACTACCAAGAAAGAAACAATGCTTGTCTATTTTGGAGGGCTCGATAGAGCTACAGGAAATATATCTATTAAAGCGCATGATAGAGATCCTTCATTTGGAACGAATGGAGAAAATAGAACGGGCGTTAAAACAGCTATAAATTTTGAAAAATTTTCAGTCAATTATTTTGGTCGTAAGCATAAAATAGAAAAGGAAAAACGTCTTGGCGTGGCGCACTCTGATGATTCAGAACGCGGCGCGGCTATCCCTGAACAAGGGACAGGTGCTGCTGCAGAATAATGATGGGGATTATACCTTCCCGTTAGAAGATATTGCGGCAATTCTTTTGGAATCCCCGCAAGTGTCTTTGACCTCGTCACTTTTAGCAAAGTGTCAGGATGGTGGTGTGCCGCTTATTACCTGTGATGACACCCATATTCCGAACGGTGTTTTATTGCCCTTTCTGCCCCATTCACGGCAAAGTAAGATTGCGCGAATGCAAATTGCGTGGTCAGAACCATTCAAAAAACGCCTGTGGCAACGCGTTGTGCAAACCAAAATATCCAATCAGGCAAAATGTTTAAAAACATGTAAGGGCGCAGAAATCGCCACACGTATTTTTGCTCTCTCGAAACTGGTAGAATCGGGAGATGTGGGAAATGTTGAAGCGCAAGCCGCGCGGGAATATTGGACTCGTTTATTCGGGGATGATTTTCGCCGCGATGGCTATGGAAGTATCAATGCCGCGCTGAACTATGGCTATGCTGTACTACGCGCATTTGTAGCGCGGTCACAGGTGGCCTATGGGTTATTACCAACCTTTGGTATCCATCACGATAATGAACTCAATGCCTTTAACCTGACCGATGACATGATGGAGGTATTCAGGCCATTGGCAGATCGGCGCATCTTTATAATGCAAAAAGAAGGTCAATTCAGTGAGGATGGAAATTTAAGCAAAGAAAATAGAGCGCATTTGGCAGCATTGGCCAATGAATTATGCGTGATAGATGGGGATAAACATAATGTCATGAATGCAGCGGACAAAATGGCGGCAGGATTGGTTACGGCGATTGAAGGAAAGAGTGCAGCGTTAATCCCCTTACCTGAATTTATTGTGGGGAATGACGTGGGGGAATAACCATGGGCAAGATTCCACAACCAAAGGACAGATTTATGTGGCTATTCGTCTTTTTTGATCTTCCTGTGATGACAAAGCCAGAGCGGAAGACAGCGACCCGATTTCGCAATTTTTTGTTGAAAGACGGGTATATGATGATACAGTTCTCTGTCTATGCTCGGATATGTAACGGAGCAGACAGAGTGGATAAACACCTTTTGCGATTAAATACACAAATCCCTGAAAAAGGGAGTGTCAGGGTGATCCAGATTACCGATAAACAATATGAACGAATGAAGATTCTAGTTGGAACACGCAAAAACAACGAAAAAACAAAGACCGAGCAGCTCGTTTTATTTTGAGCAAACTCGGTCTTTATCTATTGATTTCAAACCCTTAACTGAGTATCGATCATAGCATAACCGTGTCGGATGGGAAGCTATGACAGTATTGGACGGATACACACAAGAGGCACAATCATAGCATAACCGTGTCGGATGGGAAGCTATGACGTATTCTTTATCCCCCTTCTTTATCCAAGGATCATAGCATAACCGTGTCGGATGGGAAGCTATGACTCATTGTGCCGTCAGGTTCACATGCGCTTTATCATAGCATAACCGTGTCGGATGGGAAGCTATGACGTAAGGACTTCAACTAGTTTTTTTCTTCAGATCATAGCATAACCGTGTCGGATGGGAAGCTATGACAAACGTTTCTTGCATTCCTGAAGGCTCATAATCATAGCATAACCGTGTCGGATGGGAAGCTATGACTGGTGATCTTGACTATCTGACAACTCTTTAATCATAGCATAACCGTGTCGGATGGGAAGCTATGACTGAAGGAACAATCATACCGCGATCATACGCATCATAGCATAACCGTGTCGGATGGGAAGCTATGACCGCAATGTCTTTGGATCGATTCCGATAACCATCATAGCATAACCGTGTCGGATGGGAAGCTATGACCGGCGGGGCTCAATACCTGGTAGATTTAATATCATAGCATAACCGTGTCGGATGGGAAGCTATGACTTGGTATATTCAGCAACGCCGCCAACCTTTATCATAGCATAACCGTGTCGGATGGGAAGCTATGACTGTTTTAGTCATTTTATTCCCCTTTGTTGTATCATAGCATAACCGTGTCGGATGGGAAGCTATGACAGGCAATAGCCGTTTTTCCCCCGCCTGTTTATCATAGCATAACCGTGTCGGATGGGAAGCTATGACGCACACAGTACATGATCTACAATCATCAAAATCATAGCATAACCGTGTCGGATGGGAAGCTATGACAGGTGAAATTTCTTTATTTGTCAATTCTGAATCATAGCATAACCGTGTCGGATGGGAAGCTATGACATGGCGTAAAAGTTGTAACGACCGCAACGGATCATAGCATAACCGTGTCGGATGGGAAGCTATGACTGGATGAAAGAAACGAGTTCTGCGACGCCAATCATAGCATAACCGTGTCGGATGGGAAGCTATGACAACAAATTATAATAATTCTTCTTTCTGGTGATCATAGCATAACCGTGTCGGATGGGAAGCTATGACCGATTTGTCTCGGCAGTTAGGTCGCTCTGCATCATAGCATAACCGTGTCGGATGGGAAGCTATGACTTATGGGTATGTCGGGCAGACTGATGCCCTGATCATAGCATAACCGTGTCGGATGGGAAGCTATGACCATTCGGAGAGTGGTCATCATTCGGTAGGCATCATAGCATAACCGTGTCGGATGGGAAGCTATGACATCGCGATTGTTAAAGCGACTACGACTTTAATCATAGCATAACCGTGTCGGATGGGAAGCTATGACACGGCATTAAGTTATTGAAACCATTGCGATATCATAGCATACTCTGCATTACTCACGCAGAATCTTTTTTACGCCAAAACAAAATATTTTTGGTCACTTATTGGTCACTTGGGATTTAATGAAGATTTTAAGAAAGCCCTGTAAGGCTTGGAAATAGTGGTGACCGCGCAGGGGATCGAACCCTGGACCTACTGATTAAAAGTCAGTTGCTCTACCGGCTGAGCTACGCGGTCAACAAACCTCCATCAAGGATGGGGTGTTGAAAGTCGGGGTAAAATACGGAAAGCAAACCCATCCGTCAAGCAGAGATTTTAAATTTTTTCAAAAGCTTGTCATTCACAGCAGGCGTCACAAATTCCGAGACATCCCCACCCAAAGAGCATATCTCTTTGATAAAGGAAGAGGAGACAAACTGCCATTTGTCAGAGGCCACCAGAAAAACTGTTTCAATATCCGGAGCCAATTTGGCATTCATCCCCGTCATTTGGAACTCAAATTCAAAGTCAGAAACAGCGCGAAGTCCACGGAAAAGGCACGTAGCCCCCTTTCTATGGGCATAAGAAATCAACAAATCTTCAAACGCCTCAACCTCAATCGGACATTTTTTGTCAAACAAAGTGCCGATATCCCTCTCCACCATTTCCAAACGTTGTTCGGTCGTAAATAAAGGACTTTTCCTTTGGTTACCTGCAACAGCGACAACCAGACGGTCAACCAGACGGCTCGCTCGCTGGATAATATGAAGATGTCCCTTGGTAATAGGGTCAAAAGTACCCGGATAAATTCCAATGCGTTCTGCCATTATCAGAAACCTGTTCTTGTGTTTTCATCTGCAGCTATCTATAAGGTGATTGAAAATGATTGCAAGCATTACTCCCCTGATTGCCCAGCCTTGGGCAGATTACGCCCTTCTCGATTCCGGTCATGGCCGGAAACTCGAGCGTTATGGAAGAATAATAGTCAATCGTCCCGAACCCCAAGCCCTGTGGAATCCAACCCTGACCGAAGCGGATTGGGACAAAGCCGATGCGATTTTCACCAATACCGGCGATGAGGACGGCGACTCAGGCAAATGGAAACTCCAATCCAGCACTCCCGAAAGCTGGCCTGTCGAATGGGAAGATATCAAATTTATTTGCAGGTTAATGTCCTTCCGGCACATGGGATTATTTCCCGAACAATTAACCCATTGGAAATGGGTGAACGAAAAAGCCGCCAAAGCCGACCAGCCACTTAATATCCTTAACCTTTTCGCCTATACAGGCGCGGCCTCTCTTGCTGCCGCCAAAGCTGGTGCACAAGTCACCCATCTGGATGCCTCTAAAAAAGCCATAGGATGGGCAAAAGAAAATCAGGACGCCAGTGGCCTGAATGACGCGCCGATCCGCTGGATCTGCGATGATGCCAAATCATTTGTTGCCCGTGAAATTCGCCGTGGTAAAAAATACGATGGCATTATTATGGATCCTCCGAAATTCGGACGCGGCCCCAATGGCGAACGCTGGCACATCGAAGAAGATCTGGTGGATTTTTTAGGTGGCTGTGTCGAGCTCCTCTCCGACAATCCAAGTTTTGTCATATTAACGGCCTACGCCATGCGCCTTTCCTCGGTTTCTCTCGCATCAGTCATGCAAGATGCGATGCAAAAATTTACTGGAACAGTTGAATACGGCGAACTGTTGATTGAACAGGAAAATAAAAAACGCTTCCTTTCGACTTCTCTTTACGCACGCTGGTCATCATGACCCCGAAACCTATCACCTCCCCGTCCAACCAGATCATCAAGGACATAAAAGCCCTTGAGATGCGTAAACGCCGTAAAGAAACAAACCTGTTTCTCGTGGAAGGGTTAAGATCCGTTATTGAGGGTGTCGAGTTAGGTTCAACATTAAAATACATCGCCTATCACACTAATATAAAAGATAAAGATGAATTGAAACGATGTGTGTCGTATTGCAATGATTGCGGTGGGTATGCCCTTGAGGTCAACGATCTGGTTCTTGAAAAACTATCAAGAAAGGACAATCCCCAATCCGTCATCGGTGTTTTTACCCAAACTTTTCATAAATTGGAAAATATAGATAAAAACGATACGGGTCGTAACTATATAACCTTAGAAAAAATACGGGATCCAGGCAATCTTGGAACCATCATTCGTACAATCGACGCAATTGGAGCCCATGGTGTTATTCTGATCGATCAATGCTGCGACCCCTATTCCGTCGAAACTGTCCGCGCGACCATGGGATCCATTTTTTCCGTTCCCATATTTCAAACCACACTGGATGAATTCAAAATATGGAGCAAGGACTGGCAAGGCGATGTAATCGGCACAACCCTTCAAAGCTCAGTTGACTTCCGTGAGATCACCCCAAAAAAACCACTTTTATTGATGATGGGCAATGAACAAGCCGGACTATCGGAAGATTTACGCCAACTGGCAACCTATTGCATCCGCCTGCCGATGAATGGCCGCGCCGACAGCCTGAACCTCTCGGTTGCAACCGGCATCTGCCTCTACGCCCTACTCGAACCATGGAAATAAAATAGGCAGGAGAATGCAAAATATAATACTTATTAAGATGAAAACCCCTTCTTTTTAAGAAGGGGTTTTGGAAAGACAATCTCAAGAGGGACTAGCTGGTCTGACGACGAAGAAAAGCAGGAATATCCAGTTCGTCTTCTTCTTGTTTCGCGGAAGGGCTGTCAATATTCAAACGCCCTTGTGCAGGAACCGGAGACGTCCGCTGAGGTGCACGAAGACCTAAACCACCGTTCATACCACCAGAAGAAGATCCTGTTGTAGATTCCACATCACCTCCCGCATTTTGCTGACCGTCAAACTGACCATCCTCGGAAACGCCGGAAAAAGACTCAATGCCAGCCTCTACACGGCGATAACCGCCAGTAATGCGTTCAAACAAAGAGGGGGATTTTTTACGTGTTTGGACAGGAACATCAAATTTAGGCTGAGCCTGAGGCTGCGCTGGTGCTTGCTGTTGATACTGGACTTGATGTTGCGGCTCATAAACAGAATGTTGCGGAGCAACAGGTTGAGCAGGAACTTGAACATTTTCCCGTTGATGAAAGAATTTCTGCTGTTGAGAAACCGGAGACATCGCCTGCTGATACGCATCGGCGACATAACCACCTTCTGTTTCAACAGGTTGAGGCGGAATAAAAGATTCTCCCATCCGCGTTCCGCGTGTTCCAGCGAAAGCAGCCGTCCGAACAGGAGCAGCTTCATCATCAAAGGCTTGGCGGGAATAACTGGATGGCGCATAAGCAGCACGAGCAGCAGAAGACAGTGGTTCTGCCACAGGAGTTTGTTGCTGGTTAACAGGCCGCGCAACAGACACAGCGGGCTTGGTACGATCAACAGAGAACCCACCGATAGAACCACGACCCGTCGTCGAAACGCGTTTTTCACCCACAGCCGCATCAATACCCGTTGCGACAACAGAGACACGAATAGTGCCTTCCAAAGACTCATCGAACGTCGAACCAAAGATAATATTGGCATCAGGATCAACTTCATCACGAATACGGTTACAGGCCTCGTCGACTTCAAACAAGGTCATGTCATAACCACCGGTAATATTGACAATAACGCCTTTAGCACCCTTCATCGAAACATCATCAAGCAAAGGATTGCTGATTGCTTTTTCAGCCGCTTCGGTCGCACGATTATCACCGGTTGCGTCACCAGCCCCCATCACAGCCTTGCCCATTTCCTGCATAACAGAACGAATATCGGCAAAATCAAGATTAATCAGACCAGGCATAACGATCAAATCTGTCACACCGCGCACAGCCGACTGTAAAACACTATCTGCCATTTTAAAACCATCGGCAAATGTTGTTTTGTCATTCACAACGCGGAAAAGATTCTGGTTCGGAATAACAATCAATGTATCGACATAGCTTTGCAATTCGGAAAGGCCTTCTTCAGCCATCTTCATCCGGCGAGAGCCTTCGAAATGAAACGGCTTGGTCACAACACCAACGGTCAAAATACCGCGCTCGCGACAAGCTTTGGCAATCACAGCAGCAGCGCCCGTTCCTGTACCACCACCCATACCTGCGGTAATAAACGCCATATTGGCATCTTCCAGATACTGCATCACATCATCGAGACTTTCTTCAGCAGCCGCACGGCCAATTTCAGGCTTAGCTCCGGCACCAAGACCTTCGGTCAATGACGTTCCCAATTGAACTTTGTGTTCGGCCAAATTACCAATCAAAGCTTGAGAGTCCGTATTACAAACAACAAAATCAACCCCATTCAAATTGGTTGAAATCATGTTATTGACAGCGTTGCCACCGGCACCACCAATTCCAACAACGGTAATTTTAGGGGATAGCTTATTTTTTGAAGAGTGATCCACGTTATTCATCCGGATGTTAATCATTGAAAGGAACTCCTTCCGAGGCTTGTTATATCTTGGTTGCAATCCCGCAAGAAGAATGCGGTAAGATTTTTTATTTTGAATTTTTTTGGAAAAATGTGCATCGCGCGTCCGATCCATCATTCATAGAAAACAACGAATCAATATAGCCAGTTTAGACCGACGATTCACTAATTTGCAAAGGAAAAGAAAATAGAAAAAAAAGAATCCACAAATCAGATCAAAAAATAAGATCAAATAATTTTTGGTTACACCATACCAAGCCTACGACTCATGTCTTCACCCGAAACCCACTCAACACCATCGCAACCAACTATATCCCCAGAACGGCAAGATCCATTGGAGTTAAAACTCATATGATTAGGAAGTTGGACATGTATTGCAGGAAAACTAGGGGGGCGAAAATTTTCCTCAGCAGCTTCTATTGTATGAATGAACAGCCGCCTTTGCCCATCAAAACAACCGGAAACCGACACCAGAATCCCATTAAATCTGTGGGATAAGAACTGCGCCCTAAGCACTCCCTCGCAAACAACCGGTTCAACGATCAACTTACATGTATTGCGAATCTGGATCAGTGCCTTGCAAACATCCGTTCCCCCCTGCACAAAAGAGAATTCTTCACCCAATTCTGCTTCTCCAGACACTATACCTCTCCATATCTGTTGTCATAAATATAACCACAAATATAACAATAGGTGAAAACAATCAATAAAAATCCAGAAGTTCAAAAACCCTACCAATTTTCGTGCAACCACATCTTAACGCGTTGCCACATATTCCCTGACTCGACATTGGCCATGATCTCGGCGGGCATTTCATCAGCCCGTTCCGTTACGTAATGGAGCAATCCGGCAGTCGTTGAAAACGCAGGTCCCGAAACAGCATCAGCCAGCCCCGGCAAACGGATAGGTCGCCCCAAACGGACTTGTTTTTCCAAATATTTTTGTGACAATTCACGCAAACCAGGCATCTGACTCGCCCCACCAGTCAAAACAACACGCCGCCCCGCAATCGCGCCCAAACCGGAATCATTCAAACGCTCCCGAACCAGTTCGAGCGTTTCTTCAAGACGCGGGGCTATGATACTGACAAGATAGGATCTTGGAACATGATTGGGTTGAATATGATCGTCTTCCCCCAGCGGATGAACATCAATTAAATCCTTATCATCCGTGGCCGTTGCAATCGCGCTGCCATACAATGCTTTCATCCGTTCAGCAGCATGCACAGACGTTGTTAAACCCTTGGCAATATCATTGGTCACATGCTGACCACCAACCGGAATAGCATCGGTATAAATCAATTCCTTGCCATAAAAAACAGCAATCGAGGTTGTGCCGCCGCCCATATCGACAACCACACATCCCATATCCATCTCGTCTTCAACCAGACAAGCCAAACCAGACGCATAAGGAGCCGAACACAAAGCCGTAATATCCAAATGGGAACTTTGAATGCAACTGGCCATATTGCGTAAAGGCCCCATCGCCCCTGTCACCATATGCACATCGACATCCAGATGTTGCCCGAAAAGCCCGCGTGGTTCGCGAATACCTTCATGCCCGTCAATCCGGTACGCCGTAGGAATAGTATGAATCAATTCGACATCATGCCCCATCGCCTGATCCTGAGCCTTAGCCAACGCGCGACGAATATCATTATCCGTCACGGCCTCACCCATAATCTGAACCCCCATACTCATCAATTTTGATTGGGTATGAATCCCCGGAACATTCACGATCACCTCACGCAAAGGATACCCCTTGGTGACATCAGACGCCATTTTCTCGGCCGCATGAACAGCCTGACGGATAGCAGCCTCGGCACTATCCAGATCAACAACTGTTCCTGATTTTATACCTTGCGAGGCCTGATGACCTAAACCGATCACATCGATATTCCCGCCTTCATCACGCACCCGCCCGATAAAACAGGCAATCTTGCTCGATCCAATATCAAGCGCGGCAATCACAGATCCTTTGGGGTGAAACGCAGCCATAACAATCTGCCCCTATATCTTTTTCTGAATTCGGAAAGAAGCCTGATAGTCTTCAGCCTTCCCCGGAGCCGTCTGAACAATAATCCGCATCGGATCACGCAAATCAATCGCCAACACATTACGATCCATCAATTGGGCTTCACGCTGCGCATCGGCCAACCGCTTGATCGCCTGCCCTATATCTTCTTCCGGCAAACGCACCTCAACACCATTTTTTAAAAACAAATCCCACCGTCTCCCACCGATCCATTTGGCCGATTCAATCCGCTGCGCAAAATCCGATTCAGCTTCCAGCATAGCCACCAATTCCGGCGCATAACGCGGAGCATCCTCACCGACCACAATTAAAAGATTTTTGAAACGGGATAAATTTTCTTCCGTCAAAACATGACCTTCCGCATCAACAACAGCCAGTTTATTTTTTCTCTGCCACAAAACCAAAGGCCAACGCTCTTCAAGATGCACATATAAAGTATCAGGCAAATGCCGCTCAACCACGGCCGACTTCACCCAATCCAGATTTTCCAACTTGGTTTTCATCACAACCAGATCAGGTTCAAAAATCGACTGTCCACGATCCACATTCAAAATAGCCTTCAAATCATCACGATCCACAAACACCCGACCATCAATTAAAAGATTGGACACAGCAAAACCATGATCCTCCATAGAATCGTGGAACGCTTCAGTTGTTTCGATCTGAAATTGATGCCAACGGCCTGAATGATAGGCATAAAAAGCACCACTCCCTCCAATCAAAATCAGGAGAGACGCAAAGCCTAAACGCTTCATCCAGAAACTCAGGCGCGCTTTTTGTCCAGCGCGTCGGTTGAGGATGGATGTTCTGCGGGTACCGGATCGAGACATTTTGCAGTTTCTACCAAATGGGCGCAAAGCCCTGAAAAAGACATACCATTATAAACGACCTGAGAAGGCCCGATTGATTGGGGCGTGCAACCTGGCTGCGTGTTGATCTCCAGAAAACAAAGGCCAGAAAGCCCTTTGGAGTCATCAAATCGGAAATCACAGCGAGCCAACCCCTGACAGCCGCACACTTTATACACGGATTCTGCATATTCCAAGGCCTTATTGTAAACATCTTCAGGAATTTTAGCCGGACAAACCAATTCGGTACGCGCATCCTTATACTTGGCCTCATAATCAAAGAACCCTGATTGTGCGATAATTTCTGTAACGGCCTGAGCTTTGCCGTCCAGAACCGCCACAGTCAATTCCTTACCCGGAATATACTCTTCAACCAAAGCCTCGTCCCCGAACGCCCAATCATCCAGATCAACCGGCAATGAATTGTTTTGTTCACGAATAATTTTAACCCCCACACTGGAACCTTCCTGAACAGGCTTCACAACATAAGGAGCAGGCAGAATTTTACCGGCCAAAATTTCGGAAATAGGAGCAACGCACCCCTTGGCAACAGGAACATCGACAGACTCAGCCAAAACACGACATATCGACTTATTCATACCAATCGCAGACGCCAAAACACCGGAATGGGTATAAGGAATGCCGAGCATCTCAAGAACACCTTGAATGATTCCATCTTCCCCGCCACGCCCATGCAAATTGTTGAACACAACATCCGGACGAGGAGTTAATTGTCCCAACAGTGAAGGAAGGTTTTTTGAAACTTCAATCCGGCGGACATCATATCCTGCTTCAATCAATGCTGTTTCAACAATCTTGCCTTTTTCCAAAGACACTTCGCGCTCGGCAGACCATCCCCCAACCAACAATGCAACAGATTTTACCATATAAACTCTCCAGAAACGGGTTACGCAGACACAACGCCCCTTAAAATCACGACACATTTACAACACAATAAAGTATGGAGTCCGAATCCTCAAAAAGCCAGTATTTTCATCACCCATCATATTTTTGAAAATTTAATTAAGAATCATTCTCATTTGCAATTGACAATCATTCTCATTTAGATAAAGTGCCTCTCGTCCGGCCAGACAAAATTTAACCAAAGCAAGGGACTAAAAACCCAAAAAGGAACGAAAACAATGTGTACATCCAATCAATTTACAACAGTAGCCACTTTCGTACGTCCAGACGACCCTGAATCAGGAACCGGTCATACCGTTGCCCGCGCCGTTGCCCTCCTGAAAGAAGTCAACGATGCTCCGCTCAGTCAAGATGAACAACAATTGCTCCATCCTGCATGCAGCAGATCATATGCGGCCAATACCAAAATGCCAGAACCTTTGAATAACTAGCCTCCCCCGTCATTGCGAAGCTGACCCGTCCGTCATTCCCGCAAAGACGGGGACTTTTCCCTGAAAAGATATTTGACATATTAAAAGTATTTATGTACCATCCAGATGAAATAAACAAAATAGAGGGCACGTAAATGACAAATAGAAATTCAGCAGTAGTATTAGCGTTTGTAACAGCCGTCACAGCAGCAGGCCACGCCGTGGCAAAAGATGACACCGATTACGTAGCAGGAAATCCTTGCACGATAGAAACCAGAAATCAACAGAAACCGATAGTGAGCTTCACAAATAAAGATGGCAACTTGGTTCCTCAAACAGCCAGAGGGTATACATCCGTAGGCACCGGTAGAAATCAAGCCGAAGTCGCCTATATTATCTCCGGCGATAAGGCTGTTTTATGCGGAAAAACAAGGCAAGGTGCTACTACCGAGATCATATCTTCTGGACAAATCTCCGAGGCGTATGAATTATTAAAAACCCCTGAAGTTAAAGAACTATTTTATGAGATTGCAAAAGACTCTCCAGCCTTACCCCCTCACGACAAAGCATTGGCAAACAATACAACCGAAGCTGTATTTTTGGCAGTACCAGTTATGAAGCACGAATTTCCAATACGCTAGAACATAAAGGAGATGAGACAATCATCTCCTTTATTATTTTAGTTACTTAAACAGCCGCCCTTCTAAATCGTCATCCCGTTGGAGCATCCCAAAGGGATGCTCCAACGGGATCCAGAACCCCGAGCAGCTTCGCTGCGCCCATATATTAGTCAAAGCAAATAATTTTGTGACAAGAAACCAGCGACAACGCGTAGGCAAACTACATTAGGAGAGTGGTGACGATGTCACAAAGTTATTTGGAAAGACTATAGGCTTCCGGCCACGTCCGATTCAGCCCAACACCCCCAACAAAGCGGCAAAATCATCCGGCAAAGGAGATGTGAAATGCATCTCCTCTTCTGTTTTGGGATGAAAAAAGGAAATTTCGGCAGCATGAAGCGCTTGACGTGGAAAAGCTATCACCGCATCGATCACGTCATCATCATATCCGCCCTTGCGCAAAACAGATCTGGTTTTGGTACTTTGAGCTCCGTACAGACCATCCCCGATCAAAGGAAAACCATGATGTTCCATATGCACTCTGATCTGATGGGTGCGTCCCGATTCCAATCGACATTCGACCACAGACAAACAATCCTTGTAATTTTCTAACACGGAAAAATTCGTTGCAGCATCCTTGCCATTTCCTTTAACCACAGCCATTTTCAGACGATTACTCGGGTGTCGCCCGATCAATGTTTCAATCCTGCCCTTGGGCGGAAACGGAACGCCCAATACCAAAGCATGATAAACCCGTGACAAAGATCGATCCTGCAATTGTTCGGATAAATGGTGATGGGCAAAATCATTTTTGGCCACCATCATCAATCCAGATGTATCTTTATCTAGACGGTGAACAATCCCCGGACGACGCACTCCGTTAATCCCCGAAAGCGTATCTCCGCAATGATAAAGCAACGCATTGACCAACGTACCCGCCCCATGCCCCATAGCCGGATGCACCACCATCCCGACAGGCTTATTCAAAACCAGAACATCATCATCTTCATACAAAATATCCAAAGGAATATTCTCGGGCACAGGTGTAGCGTCTTCCAAAGGCGGCAAAGCCAGAACGACCTGCTCCCCTGCTTTAACTTTACGGGATGGTGTAGAACAAATTTTATCATCAACCATGCATTCCCCCGCCTCAATCAGATTTTGCAATCTGGTACGGGAAAAATCAGGAAGCAACATCGCCACCGCTTTATCAAGACGAACGCCATCCTCCGCAAATCCGATAATGGCATGCAACGTTTCAGAAGTGACATCATCCACCGAGGACGCATCAAAAAGAGTTTTATTCATCATAAGCCTTTAATTATTTTATACGCTTTACGGCAAATCATCCAAAGCACGATCAGGAGCCGACGCGCAAGGATTATGATAAGCGGGCAATTCAGGCAAGCCCATAATCCAGTTATCGTAAGTCACGAACTGCATTCTGTCGTCTGCTTTATCCTGCGCAAACCCTGTTTCCGCCATTCCCAGTACAACCCTTTGATCTTTATTTTCGATCATGCGAAACGGAATAGCATTTGATCCTTCTAAAAAGGATTCATCTCCCAAAACCTGACCTTCCGCTGATAATGTCACCAAACGGGCAAATCTTCGCCCGCCGAAACTGGTCGGCGTTGCAGCCCACAACGTCATCAAACGCCCATCATCCAGTTGAATAAGATCAACTGCCGTATAACCGTATTTCCCTGTCAAAAATTTTTGCCAAACCGGATGACCGGAACTGTCGGTTCTGATAACCCAAGCCGCCTTGTCACCTGCCCCAGCAGGAATAGCATCACCGATTGCAACCACACCACCATCACGAGTCCCGACAGCCTGACGCAAAGTCGCATCAGCCCCGCGTGTATAGGGACGTTGAAAAACCAGATTACCATCGGTCATCACTTTTAAAATCCAACCGGCCTCATTCCCTTTTTCAGTTGTCACTCGACCAGAAATAATCAACTCTCCACCACTCGCTTTTTTCAATGAAGATGGAATAGTTTTAATCCCCGGTAAATAGTCTTTGACTGTTCTGACCGTACCATCAGCATCCACCCACACCAAAGCGGTATAAGGGATAGAAGCTCCGACTGATTTTTTATTCTCGGCCTCAGCCAGAATAATCAAACCACCACTGGACAAAGGAACAAAACTCACAGGAACCAAAGACCTCCGAGCATCATGCAAAATCTTTTTATCTCTCAATGCTCCCGCCCCATCCAAATATAATAACCCAATCTCGCTCACATGACTTTTATCCTTTTGCACATGAGCCAAAACCACAACCCTTGTTTTCAACAAAAAAGCGTCAACAACAGACACCAGATTTTCAACATCAACCTGCTTATCCAATAAAATCTTGCCATCATGCGCCATCCGCAGCATTTGCAATCGTGGCACTTTCAATCCTTCTTTTTCAACAAAAGACTGACTTTCCCCAACCGAAATCACCCCGCCATCGGCAACCCGCATCAAAGCACGGGGACGATCAATCCCCTGAACCCCCAATGTCCTTTTCCAGATAGCGACCTGATCGAAATCCGGAGTCCGCAACGGAACAATCCCTTCAAAAACAGGCTCGCAAGACACCTCTTGGGTGATGTCTGCAGCACTGGACGGACACACCGGACACAAAACCATCAAAAGAACAGAACACAGCAGAAATTGTTTTCTTGTCATATTTAAAAAACCCTTTTATCCGCCCAGCATAACCCAACCGGAAGGATACAACCACCATGAAAACATCATGAAAAACCCGATTATCCATCTCCATATCCAAAGAAAGAATATTCATGGGGGAAAACTGCACAACAATTCTTGGAACGCAGCCCAGATTATGGTTAAAAAGCCTATGGCTCACATATTAATTGCAGAAGACGATCCCTCGATGCGCCAATTCCTGACGATGGCGCTGGAAAAAGCAGGTCACCACGTCACAAGCTGTGCAGATGGCCTTGCGGCTTTTTACGCTATTGAGGCCATTGGCGAAACCATTGACCTTCTTTTGGCCGACATTGTCATGCCTGGCATGGATGGAATTGAGCTTTCGCAAAAAGCCACCAAAATGCACCCCCATATCAAAATTCTGTTTATCACCGGATTTTCTGCCGTTGCAGTGGGAAAAGGCACGGAAGATCAAACACCAGCACGTGTTTTGTCTAAGCCGTTTCACCTGAATGATCTGGTGGCACAAATCACCGAGATCGTTGGAACACCTTCCGAAACAAAAACATTAGAATAAAGCTTGATTTCCCCAGAGCTTCGCGCTAAAAAACCCACCTGTTTGATACTCAGGCAGGGCAATTAGCTCAGTTGGTTAGAGCGCTATCTTGACATGGTAGAGGTCACTGGTTCGAATCCAGTATTGCCCACCATTTACCATCATGGATATGATTCTAATTCAGGATCGCCACACACTTTCTTAAGTTTTTCTTACAAAATCAATGATATCAGGCGTCATAAATGAAACAGGAATTAGAATTTATTACAGACGAAGATTTAAAACTTGCGTGCAAAAATGTAATGGATTCAATTGAGCGTGCAACTGAACTTGCAGAAAACGATCCATATAGAAATGTGATTGATCCTTTTTCTGCGGTATTTGAAGCCTCCTTTAATAATATATCCTTATCCGATTGGATGAATCGCGAAATGATGCGACAAGTTCAGAAATCATGGCAAAACAGCATAGGCACATTCCACCAAAATGTTATAGGACATATTTCAGGTCTTGAAGATTTAGGAACTGGCAGCGTCATCGATGTCAAATCTTCCGAACTAAAAATTCTAGCCGAAATTAAAAACAAGCATAACACAACTAAAGGAAACCATAAAACTGCGGTATATGACGATCTGGAAAATCTATTAGGGCGACCAGAATACGCGGAATATACAGGTTATTATGTTGCTATTCTTACGAAAAAGCGAGTGAACAAGCCATTTACTCCCTCGGACAATAAACAGAACGAGCAACGCCCTTCCAACTCAAGAATTAGAGAAATAGATGGCAGGTCTTTCTATGCAATGATTACCAATGATGAGGATGCCATTCAAAAGCTATACAACAAAATACCAGCCATCATTGCAGAAATAAAATCGTTTGATCCCGATAACATGTACAAAGATGAACTATATACTAAACTTTTTGACGAAGCCTTTAAATAACCATTGCCTTATGCATTGGTTACTATAAACTACCTTCTTGTACAAAGATTCAAGAAAGGTACTCAGAGTGGGATTAACAGTTCAGCAAGTTAGCGATGAATTAGGAGTCTCAGTTGACACCATCCGCCGCTGGGACAAAAAAGGGTTAATTCAATCTACTCGTTCACAAAATAACCATCGTGTTTTTAACATTAAAGAAGTGCAACGCATTCACAATCGGATGAATGGTGATGAAACGACACATGTAAAATTCCAAGTATTACAAAATGATAAAAAAACGAATTACCAAGTTATTGAACTTTTTGCAGGTGCTGGTGGCACGACATTAGGCTTTGAGAATGCGGGTTTAAATCATATTCTTCTTAATGAAATTGATAAACACGCAGCAGCAACTCTTAGAAATAATTTACCTAAAGGCACTAATGTTATTGAAGGAGACGTTCGAAAATTAGATTTCACTGCATATAATGGTCAAGTTGACGTCGTACAAGCGGGATTTCCGTGCCAAGCGTTTAGTTACGCAGGAAAAAGTTTGGGATTTGAGGATGTGCGCGGCACACTCTTCTTTGAATTTGCAAGATGTATAAAAGAAACAAATCCTAAAATTGCAGTTGGTGAAAACGTAAAAGGTTTGTTGCGCCACGATAGCGGGCGAACTTTAAAAACCATGGTGGCCGTTTTAGAAGAGCTTGGCTATAAAGTTGCCTATAAAGTCCTCAAAGCACAATATTTGGATGTCCCTCAAAAGAGAGAGCGTCTAATTATCATGGCTATTCGCAATGACCTTGATATTCCTTTCGTCTTCCCAAAAGAACAGGACTATATAGTAACCTTAAGAGATGCATTAAAAGATTGCCCTCACTCAGACGGACAAAAATATCCAAGACGCAAAAAAGAAATTTTAGATATGGTTCCTCCGGGTGGTTATTGGAGAGACCTCCCAGAGATAGTACAAAAAGAATACATGAAGGCCAGCTTCTATCACACAGGTGGGCGCACTGGGATGGCTCGCAGGCTTTCTTGGGATGAGCCAAGCTTGACACTAACATGTGCTCCAGCTCAAAAACAAACTGAGCGTTGCCATCCATCAGAAACAAGGCCATTAAATGTACGTGAATATGCAAGAATTCAAAGTTTTCCAGATCATTGGTCTTTTTCTGGCTCTACAACGGCACAATATAAGCAAATTGGAAATGCCGTTCCAGTCAATCTTGCCTACCACCTAGGGGCATGTTTAATAAAGATGTTGGGCGGTACCTACACAAAAGAAGACATATTCAATCCCCAACCAAATGAAGATTCTAAAACTCAGGGCACTCTTTTCTAGGAAACAAAAACACACATACCTTTTTATTGTTAAATCCCTCACCCCCTACCCATGAAAAACCCCGTGACGGATAGAGAATATGGCTCTATACTACACACATAATTTCAATACGCTCCTTCCCCATGGATTTTCCAGATGACAAACAAAGCACCAGAAAAAAACATATTCCGCACAAAAGTTCTTTTTCCTCTCTCTTATGCCTGTGTTGTTGCCTTGGCCATTTGGGGCGCAACCGGATTAATTCCGAACAGCACCGCCGCCACACAACCGAACCCAACGGCTCAATCCTCTTATTTCGGAATTGAACCCGCAGCAGGTGACGAACTTAACCTTGCCCAGATTGACATGGATCCGCAAATTCCGGCCATCAGCGAAACCGAGATCATCGACGTACCGGAATTGGAACTGACTCCTGCGGAGGGTGTCGATGCAACAGAAATGACTCCATTACGCATTTCTCCCGACAAGCCGGAAATTGTCCAACTGGATCGTAGCGCCGTTAATATTCTGGTTGGCAATGACGAAAATTTACGCGCTGTCCCTGACACCAACCGCACAATCATTCTGATTCCCAAAAAACCCGGGGCAACCTATTTCAAAGCCATCGATGCCGATGGAAAAGTCATCATGCAACGCCACGTCATTGTAGGCGCAGCCAAAAACGAATATGTCCGCATCCGTCGCGCTTGTATCAATGGAGAAGACGGTTGCAAGCAATACAGCATGTATTATTGCCCTGACTCATGCCACGAAGTTGATCTGATTCAGGATACAAAAGCCGCATCAGCCAATGCAGCACCAGACAAAACGACTTCACCTAACTCCGTTGAGACAACAAACACAGACGAACCAGTCACAGAATAATTTTATAAAAAACAAAGGATACCGATCATGACATTCGTGTTTGGAAAAAAAACTCTACTTTCCATGACAGCTCTATGCATTCTCTCGTCGTCCCTGACCGGATGCACAGGAACGCAAGCACCAACCGGAGAAGACACCCCACAAACAAGTCTTTCTGAACCGATCAAAAATGCCGACATTTTATATGGCAACAAACGTGATAAACTACCCGTCATTGAATCTTTATACAAAAAAAATCCGGATGATGCCCTGATTGCCGCCCGTTACGGCAAAGCCCTGCGCGAAGCCGGACAATTAAAATCTGCAAAAGCAATTTTGATCCCACTAACTGGAAACAAGCAAGTCGCAACTTTTGCCAATACAGAACTCGCGGCCGTTCGCCTATCTCAAGCTGATTTTTCCGGTGCAGAATCATCAGCCAGAAAAGCGATTAAAGCAGACGCCAATAATTACCGCGCATGGAGAAATCTTGGCAACGCTCTTGATGCTCAAGAAAAATACAAAGAAGGTGAAGAGGCCTTCCGCAAAGCGCTCGACCTATGGCAAGACGATGACAAAGTTCCAGTGATGAACAATCTGGCGCTCAACCTTGCAGCCCAAGGCTACACCGACCAAGCCTTAAGCCTGTTATACGATGCACAAAAACTTGACCCGAAGCGCGTTGAAATTGAACGCAACATTCGCATTATCCGCACACTCAATGAGCCACCGGAATATAAAGGAACCAAAAAACCCGTTCCCGCAAATAAACCACCCGAAGAATAAAAATTAGTCACCAACACCGGCAGCCTTGGCCGCAAGAAACGCCGGAACAAGGATCACGATAAACAACGCCGGAAGAAAGAATAAAATCATCGGCACTGTTAATTTAGGTGGCAAAGATGCAGCCTTGCGCTCGGCCTCTGCCATACGCATATCGCGCAATTCATCGGAAATAACACGCATAGCAGAAGAAATAGACGTCCCGTATTGCTCGGCTTGAATCATAGCCGTCGCAAAAGATTTGGCAGCCCCACTTCCAACCCGCCGTGCGAAATCCTGCAAAGCGCGACGGCGATCATTCAACATCCCCATTTCTGCGCTCAAAATCCCAAGCTCCTCTGCCAATAACGGACTATGCTCGGCAATTTCATCGCCCACACGCTGAACAGTCTGCTCCAAACCGATCCCGCCTTGAACACAAATCAACATCATATCCAACGCATCAGGAAAAACCAGATTGATCTCTTGTTGCCGCTTGACGATGTGGTTTTTCATCAAAATTTTTGGCATAAAAAATCCGGCCAAACCAATAAAAACTACAAAAATAAGAATGGTCAAAGACTCAACTTCTTTTTCTCCATTCGCAAGAACCAACCACGATAGAAGCATCAAAACAATTGGAATAGCCGCCCGCGCTATCAAATAAATCATGGGAGCTTTCGGATCACGAATACCAGCCTGCAACATCTGGTCACGTACCTTTTCACCCAATGCGCCAAACCGTTCCTGCACGGTAAAGAAAAAAGCCAGAGATTCACGTGTCGACATCGACACTTCTTCTTTTTTTGAAGTTTTCTTATTATAGACCTGTTCTTTGGCTTGATCGAAAAGAATCTTACGTTTCTTTTCAATCACATTGGTGTAATGCTCACGTTTTTCCGTACGGTTCAACAATGGCAAAGCCACCGCAATAAAAGTCAGCATCGCACCCAAAGAGGCAATAACCAAAATAATCAAACGGTCAATTTCTTCGGAAAACATAAAGTCAAACGCCCCTCACCTAAACTTTAAAATTAATCATCTGACGCATAATCAAACCACCAAGCACCATCCAACCTATCGCACCGAACAAATAAAATTTGCCTTTAAGCGTATAAAAAAGCGGGTACATATAATCGGGATTGATAGCATAAAGCCCACCAGCCACCAAAATCGGCAAAGCCGCAATAATCGCAGCCGAAGATTTAGCTTCAGACGACAACGCCTGAACCTTACGCTTCAAACGAAATCTTGCACGGATCACACGTGCAAGATTACTCAAAATTTCGGACAAACTCGAACCGGTTTGCTGTTGAATAGCAATCCCCGTTGCAAACATTTGCATTTCGGTAATCGGCATTCTCTCTGCAGCATGCTGACAAGCATCTGCCAAAGTAATTCCGATTTTTTGTTCGTTATAAACACGCAACATTTCCTCACCCACAGGCCCCGTATATTCACGCGAAACCATGGAAATAGATTCACCAATCGGCATCCCCGCTTTTAACAACCGCACCATCGCTTCAAGCGCATCCGGAAATTCTTCAAGAAAACTTTTTTGCCGCCGCCCGATTTTTATTTTCAAATAAAGCCGAGGCAATCCTAGCACTCCGATAAACCCACCAAGAACAATAATGGTAGGGGATTGCCCCGACACCATCAAAATTAAAGTCAAAGCGATTCCAGAAATCAACGAGGCCAGCCAAAAATTTTTAATCGGCGTATCGATAAACCCTGCCTGCCGCAAAAGATATTTAATCTCAGCCGATTTTTTTGATTTAACCGCATTACTTTCCTGAAGCTTTTTGGCCAAATCCAAACGTCTCTTATCGCTTTCCTGTTTTAAAATATCACTATTATTGGTAACAGCCTGACCAGTAATAATCGAAAGATCGCGTTTTTGCTTGTCTTGCCGCGTAGACATCAGCAATAGCCCAGCCATCCCGAGAACAATCGAAACAATCATAGAAATAAGAAAAACAAACAAAGTTGACGACATAACTGTCCTTTTTTAAATGTGATCTAACCGTAAGCTTCTTCCATCGCATCAAGAACCAGTTTCTCGACACCAAAAGCTCTGGCTTTATCCCAGAATTTAGGGCGCATACCGGTCGAACGAAGTTGAGTAATGAGTTTCCCATCATCATCTTCACCAACAATTTCCAATACAAATAAATCCTGCATCGTAACAACATCACCTTCCATGCCTGTAATTTCAGTCACATGGGTCACTTTACGCGAACCATCACGCAGACGTTGAACCTGAATAATCACGTTAATCGCCGAAGAAATTTGCTCGCGCACCGCAACAGTTGGAATATTCAAACTCCCCATCGCAATCATATTTTCCATCCTCGACAAAGCTTCACGCGGATTATTGGCGTGAACCGTTCCCATCGAACCATCGTGCCCCGTATTCATCGCTTGCAACAAATCAAAAGCCTCAGGCCCCCGCACCTCACCAACGATAATACGTTCAGGACGCATCCGCAGACAGTTTTTAACCAGATCGCGCATCGTAACTTCGCCAACACCTTCCAGATTGGCAGGGCGAGTTTCCAAACGCACCACGTGCGGCTGTTGTAATTGCAACTCGCAGGCATCTTCACAGGTAATAACCCGCTCGCCCTGTTCGATATATCGGGTCAAACAGTTCAACATCGTGGTTTTACCCGACCCCGTACCGCCTGAGATCAAAACATTCACACGACTGCGCCCAATAGCCATAATCAACTTGGCGCAGCTCGGAGTCATCGCGCCGAATTCCAGAAGTTTTTCAAGCGTCAACTTGTCCTTGGTAAATTTACGAATGGTCATGCACGCACCATCCACCGCCAAGGGCGGAATAATCACATTCACACGCGAACCATCCGGCAAACGCGCATCACAAATTGGTGAAGATTCATCAACACGACGACCAATAGCCCCCACAATCCGCTGACAAATCGTCACCAAATGCTGGTTATCACGGAAAGTAATATCTGTTTTCTGGATTTTTCCTTTGCGTTCGACATAAACGACTTCAGGCCCGTTAATCATAATATCGGCAATGCCATCTTCAGCCAACAACGTCTCAAGTGGCCCATACCCAAGCATATCATCGCCACATTCCTTGGCAATCTGCCCCATCTCCATCGGAGTAAGATCAAGATTTCTGAATCGTGCAATTTCTTCAACCGCAGTTTTAACCTCATCTCGTGCAGCCTTACCATCCATCCGCGCCAAAGCTTTTAAATCAATGCCATCACGCAAATCCGCCCAAATTCTGTTCCGCGCACGTTTCAAACGCAAAGCAGTCATCGAGTCCACTTCACCGGACGCAGATGTCACATGAATTTCTTCAGCTTCATGATTTAAAATGTCATCATCAATTGCCTTCTTAGAGGAGAAAGATTCATCAATGACGGGTTTAGCAACATCATCAACATTTTTTTTATCGATAGGAGATTGAGAATCCTCGGAAACAGGAGCAGAAGAAACAGAATTTGGTATTGAATTTGGCGCAGGGGAAGAAACAGAAGCGGGAGTGGACACAGGAACAGACACCTTCACCTCTTTTTTAATTTCAGGTGCAGGTGTTTGTGACGAGCTCTTCTTTCCAAATGCCATTTTCTAACCTGTTTTCATTTTATTTCGACTTGAACTTTCCAAGAAACCCACTCAGCATTTTTGATCCACCGTCAGAAGGTTTCTCTGATATTTCTTCACTAGAAAATCTCATGTTTTTTATCAAGAATGATTTAAATTGAGCGGCAACTTCCTTAGAACCAGCAACTTCAAATAAAGTCTTTCCAGACGATTCAGCTGCAGAAAAAATCTTTGGCTGGAAATTAATCACCATATCGGGATGAATTTTCAAAGCTGTTTCAATATCCTGATCCGATACTTCAAATCCTTGTGACTGGCCTTTTTGGTTTAAAACCAAATGAAGACCTTTCTCATCACCACCGCGCAACGCCTTAATCTCTTGGAAAAGACTACGCGCAGAACGCAACGAAGGCAAAGTCGGGGTAGATACAACAACAACATCATGGGCACGCTCCATTGTTACAGCAACCAACGATTTAGGTGCCTGTGATAAATCAACCACCACTAACGGAAACGTCACCATCAGCTTATTTAAAATCAATTCAAATTGATCGGCAGAAACCGGAACATCGAGAACAGACTCAGCCCCCGTTGCCAGAATAGAAAGATTATCACCAACTTTAACAATCATCCGGCGAAATGAATCCTGATCACTAGATCCTGATACACGCGATGCTTCATGCAATGTCGTAACGGCTTCCGTTCCCATCGCGACACTTAAGTAAGACCCGCCACCAGCCGCATCCATAATCACAGTTTTTTGTTCAAGATCATGAGAAGAAACCAAAGCACTAGTCTGCGCAACCATCGACGTTCCAACGCCACCCTTGGCACCGACAAAAGCAACCATCCGGCTTCCGGGCGCGCCAAGTTTTTCAATCAGGATTTTTGCAATCAATTCAATCAAAACATCCCTATCAACAGGACGCACCAGATAATCACTGACTCCCATATCAATCAAACGACGATACAGATAAACATCATTCACAGGCCCGACAACAACTGCCGCCGTATTTTCTGCACAACTATTTGCAAGAACCTCAAGGCGACCGGTAAAGCTATCACCAATTTCTTCAGTTTCAACAATAACAAGATTAGGTGATACTGCCTGACGATACGTATCAATTGCCGTATCAACATCCCCATCACGAATATCGAACGTGACGCGAGCAAATCTCCAATCACTTTTTAAAGATTCGGCAAGATCACGGATATCCTGATCGCGAACGAACAAAGAAACACGTGCCACCGGCAATAAAACATGAGTTACAACGTCTTGATGATCGGACATAAATGAACCTGAATGTACCCCAAATATTATAGTTTTTTACAGCTTTCATTATATGTACAGAGTATAAATCAGAGGTTAAAAAACCTAATCTTTTGAAGCCGTTTCTCCACCAAGATCAGGATTGGCAGAAAGTCCATAATATCCACGCCCATCCACAACATTTGCCTGACGATTTCCGTCCGCATTTGTTTCAAATCCAGGCTTACCCAACAAATCCGATGGGCGTGTCACCTGACGCGCTATTAATGTCTCAACTGTACAACCATACCTATAATCCGGTTCGCCTTCTGTTTTCGTAGAAGCCTCAGGCAATCCTGTATACCCAGGAATCATACCACACCCCGTTGGCGCTTGCGCAGTCAAAGCTGCAAAAGTAACAACTGTATTCGATACATCTCCCAAACCAGAAACTGCCGTCGTTGTCATCTGAATATCTTCAATACCATTTTGGCGAAGGCCGGAAACGATACGAGCCGATTCGTTACGCGCCAAGGCCTGAGTATTTCGTGATGATTTAGGATCATAAGACACAGACACCATTAAAGGCCCGTTACCATAGCGTTGGTGATAAACAGCAATCGCACGCAAAGTCTGCTCATCCAGTTTTTTTGTCTCGAACGTATCCGTAAACTGATCTTCGTGAATTTCGAGACGACTTGAGTTAATCCAGCTATCCGATTCAACGGAACAGCCACTCAAAAATCCGCCCGACACACCCGCCAGAACGAAAACACTCGCCATATAAACAGAAATTTTCATTTTTACTCTTCTCCCTGCTTAATCCAGCATATATCCAAAAGCCTGATCGTCATCCGGAATATTTTTAACACGATCACCATAAATTTTACGTATGTTTCTTGAAAACACATTGCTCATTGGTGAATTGATAATTTTTGGAATCTCTTCGACTTCAACATCCACCACTTCAACAGCCTGCTCTTGCGAATAAAGCGCATGGGTCTTACCTTTGTCACCCGGAGTCATGGCAGCCGTTGGCGGAGGTGGAGGAAGCTTTTTACCCACACCTTCAAAAACAGGCTTTGATTGTGATTGATCAGCATAAGGCTGAACCAAATAAGGTGTTACAATCACAACCAACTCAGTTTCCTGACGCTCGAAACTTTTCGAAGAAATAAGATCACCAATAATAGGCGTATCTTTAACCCCGGGAAGACCAGCCATACCTTTGATATTTTCTGATTTCAACAGGCCAGCCATCATCAAAGAACCACCCGAATTAATTTCAACAGTTGTCGAGGCCTTGCGAATATCAAGACCAGGAATCTGAATATCCGATAACGTAATCCCCTGCCCCGGATCAAGCGAAGATACTTCGGTATTTAACTGCAAACTAATCCGGTCATCAGACAGAACCACAGGTTTAAAATTCAAAGAAACCCCGAATTGTTTGTATTCAATAACAATATTGCCATCACGGTCACGCCCGACAGGCACAGGAAATTCACCACCAGCCAAAAACCCTGCTTGCTCACCCGATACAGCCGTCAGATTAGGCTCGGCCAGAACATTCGCCATATTGTCGCGCTCCAAAGCATTGAGCAAAAATTGAATATCACCCAATCCATCCAAAGCAGAATCAAATAACAGGCTGGTAACACCGAACGGATCTTCAGTCAAACCTGTCTGGGTATTCACCGCCATATTACCGCGCAAACGAGTATTGGAATTTCCAGAATTGCTCGTGCTGGTTTCAAGCCCGAATTCTTTCAGAATATCGCGAGACACTTCAAGCATCCGCACACGCAACATCACTTGCTGTTCACCACGAACCGACAGAAGATTTTGAATAATCTCGTCGATCTGCCCCTTCAATTCCTGAACCTCACCCATATGAGCAGAAACCAGACGAGCAACTTTTTGCGCCACGGCAGGCGTAGAAACAGATCCGGTCAATATAGCCTGATCGCCGATCATCCGCACATGAACATCTTTTTCACGAGGGAAAACCTCACCAATCAAAGCCTCGATCGCTTTGGTATCAATCGAAACAGTAACATCAAGTTTAGTGATAACATTCCCGCCGCTATCCAGAACGATAACATTGGTATCCCCCAAACTCGCACCAACGATATAAATCTTATTACTTTGCAAAACAGAAACATCAGCAATTTTGGGGTCAGCCACCATAATGTCAGCAACCGCGCCCGAAATATCAAGAACTTCGGCCTTACCAACCGTCAATTTCATAACATTAGAAGGAGAAGAAAAAACCGGCAATGAAAAACTACTCGCAGTCATGACGAGCACAACAGCCGCCACAGACAGAATCCTGACCCGAGAGGCTAATCTTGTGGATAAACCTGTGAACAACATTTATTTTGCCTTCTTTATAACAAGTTAAAAAGGTTTACGGAGAACCCGCATAAGATAAAAACACAATCTACTGACGAACATTCACATTTTCAATGCTCTGACCGTTATAGACTCGCACAATATTGGAATTTTCGCTAGAGTTCTTTTTCATTTTCCCTATTTCCTTGAGCACAGCACCAACTTCTACATCAGTCGTAAAAGGACGATGCTTGGGATCAATCATCGCATCATCCCCAAGTCCACGAAGAATTAAAGACAGATCTCCCATTTCTCCGGCCAAAGCCAAACGCTCGGCAGCAGACACATTAACTTCTAAAGTAACAGTGCGACCAACCTTGGCTTTATTGGCATCATCCTTGGCTGCATTCTGGTCAATCGCCAAAACCTTCACATTTTCCAAAACTGTTTGTGTGGCATGCTTGCTCACACGATCTGCAATTTCATCCTGCTGACTTCCAGACAAACGAACCTGATATGTCAAAAGAACATCAACCCGATCACCCGGCGAAATAAATCCGCCAACCATCGACTCGGCAGAAACTTTGATCGCCATCGCCCGCATCCCGGGCTCCATAGCTGCAGCCAAAATATTTCCTTTACCCGCCGCCGTCAAAGACGCGAGTGATAAGGGCTCTCCTTCTTCCATACTCCGACGCAACCGCCCCTTGGCCATATCAGTAATCTTTTTATTTTTCTCACGAACCAACGCACCCTGCATAACAGAATCCTCCGGCCAATCCTGCCATTTAAAATTGGTATCAGAAACAACATCACCAACCTTCAAGGACTTGGCAGCAACCAGAACTTCAGCCACTCCATCTTTTTTCGAACTGAAACTAGCTTGAACAACAATAGCCACCAACAACGCGACTAAAAATCCGCCACCCAGCACAATAAGAATGTTTTTGTTCATCTTGTTATCCCGTCATAAGAAAAATTAAATTCAGCTAACAAAAAGGATCAGCTCCCTTAACATCTACCTTGTATGCTTTAACAAAGCCTAAACGTGATTTTCAGAATACAGACTCCCACCGTGAAAAATCAAAATATCCCTGAACAATAAACGCTGCCAACGCACCAAAAGCCAACGCAATTCCATAAGGAACTGAAGGATGCCCGTCTTGTGCTTTGGCAATCCAACTTCCTTCCAACGGAGATTGAACAGGTTTCCATTTTTTAAGAACAAGAGAAATCGCAGCGACAACACCACCTGCCAGAGACATATAAAATAGAAAAGGAATCAATCCTGAAAAACCAACCCATAGAGCAATCACAGACGCAAATTTTGAATCACCCGCCCCAAGTTGCTTTAATGCAAACAAACCAATGGTAATAACAAAAACCAAAAGTCCTGCCCCAATATGTGACATCAAGGATAGAAAGACGATATCCCTCTCACCCAACAGCGACAAACCGCTAAACACCAAAATAAATGCGCCCAGAATAACCACCGAGACAATATTAGGAATACGGAAACCTCGAAAATCGGACAAAGCCGCAAGACCGCACATACCAAGGGTTACAACAAGCCCAAACAAAAATAGAATAAAACCGACCATAAATTTTCTGATGTATAAGATGTAGAATAAGATGAATGAATTGAAAAAAAGAAAAAATAGAAAGAAATATTTATGACAAAAGCCCACCCAACCGGGCGGGCTTCCGCAAAGAGATAAAAATAACTTATATTATAAGGCTTACGAAGGGCCGCTTTCCAAAGTATCACCCATTTCGGTGAACTTGTCGGTCAACTGGCCGCCAAACAGATATACGGCTGTGGCAATTGCAAGTGCAATCCCAGCGGCAATCAACGCATATTCAATCGCAGTCGCGCCATCTTCTTTTGTATTATAAGCTTGAACAAGAGCTATAAGTTTCAGCATGTGTTTTCTCCTTAATTATTGTTTCAGCAAGATTAGTAAAGCTCAACCCTTACATCTCTAGGATAGGTCACAATCGGTTAATAGCGAGTTAACAATACATCAATTTCCATATAAATTACAGATACTTAGCAATAGGGCAACAAAAACAGTGAGCTAACAATTTATGTGAAATTAATATGAAATTTAGATCAAATTTTAGATAAAAAATTCTTCTATAAAAACCTGCATCGCGAAAAGATCTTCGTAATAACAAAACCCTTCAAATTATTAAGTACCTGTCCAGAAAATCGGGCTAATAAGCACCAACCAGAACGCTGCGCAATGTTTTCATTTCTTCCAATGCATGTCCCGTCCCCAGTGCAACACAAGTCAACGGATCATCCGCGACAGTAATCGGCAATCCCGTAGCATGACGCAACAAATGATCGAGATTGGTCAGCAATGCCCCACCCCCCGTCAACACGATGCCCCGTTCGGCAATATCGGATGCCAATTCAGGAGGCGTATTTTCAAGCGCAACTTTCACGCCTTCAATAATCTGACTGATTGGCTCGATCAAGGCTTCGGAAATTTGACGCTCCGTCACCACAACTTCTTTGGGAACGCCGTTAATCAAATCCCGACCTTTAATTTTTAGGATCCGTCCAGGACCTTCGGCAGGAGGCAAAGCAGATCCGATTTCTTTTTTTATCCGCTCGGCAGTTGTTTCTCCAATCAACAAATTATGGACACGACGAATATAGGCAATAATCGCATCATCCATTTTATCACCGGCACATCGCACGGACTTCGCGTAAACAATTCCTCCAAGAGAGATCACAGCAACCTCTGATGTCCCGCCCCCAATATCGACCACCATAGAACCGGATGCTTCGGTAACAGGAAGACCTGCACCGATTGCGGCCGCCATTGGCTCTTCAATCAAATGGACTTCCGATGCGCCTGCGCTTTCGGCAGACTCGATAATCGCACGCTGCTCAACAGTCGTAGAACCAGCAGGAACACAGATTACCATTTTAGGAGAAACAAAAGTCCGACGATTATGAACCTTACGGATAAAATGCTTAATCATCGCTTCGGTCACTTCGAAATCAGCAATCACACCATCACGTAACGGACGAATCGCTTGAATGTTTCCAGGTGTCCGCCCCAGCATCTGCTTGGCCTCGATTCCAACAGCACGAACAGTCTTACGTCCAGCCTCAGTGGAGATAGCAACGACAGAAGGCTCGTTCAAAACAATGCCGCGATCACGAACATAAACCAACGTATTGGCTGTTCCCAGATCAATCGCCATATCGGCAGAAAGCATACTGAAGAGTCGAGCAAACATAAATCCGAGTCCTATTGCATCCTGTTAAGATCATAACAAACTTCCCGCTTGTACTGGCGGGAAGCAGAAAACTCTATAAGATGTACACAAGGTCTAAACAACACGCAACAGGCTATTACACAACACGCTTTGTTTCAGGACAAAGCCGAAACAAAGCACAGAGCCAACCTGCACTTTTCCAGCTTAGCCCTGACGAACTTTAAAGCGTGGGTTCTTCTTGTTAATGACAAACACGCGCCCTTTACGGCGAACAACGCGGCAATTGCGGTCACGGGTTTTGAGTGTCTTGAGTGAATTGACGACTTTCATCGCTAAAATCCTTAATTTAGTCTTCTTTTGGAGACCGGACACTACAATCTTGCCGCCCACCCTGTCAAGCACATTCAAACACATTGACCCCATAATTTTAAAGATTTTTTATTTTCACATAGACTTTTACAATATAAAGAGATCATGTTAACCCTTCACTAAGTCCTTTCAGGCACACTGAGCATGGAACACCTCCTTCAAAAAGATAAATTATCAAATAAGAACAATGACTTCAAAAGAAACGACACCATCTCCACCAACAACTCCTCCGGAAGAAATTCCGGATCGTGAATTGGCATTTGAATTTCAGCAAGCCATGCTGGATCATAATTTATCACTCTATTTTCAGCCCATCATTCACTTAAAAACCGGTTTGGTTGCCGGATTTGAAACCCTGATGAGATGGAATCATCCTGAGCGCGGCTTTATTTCGCCCGGAATTTTCATCCCCGTTGCCGAACGGACAGGCATGATCGTTGAAGCTAGTAAATGGGCATTAAAAGAAGCGATTCGAGCCTTAAAACGTCTTGAAAGCCATGTCGGACATAATGAATTCATCTATATGAGCGTAAATTTCAGCCCCAGCGATCTGGCAGATGAGAGCTTTTTGGATGAAATGTACAACGTCATCAGTGCCAGCGATGTCAGACCAACACAGGTTCAACTCGAAATCACCGGAGAACTGCTAAAAGACCAGAGAGAAAACGCCAAGACCATCCTTGATCTTTGCCGTAAAACCGGCCTAAAAATCGCAATCGATGATTATGGCCTAGGCGATCCGGATGTTTTTTTCAAATACATGGATGATTTTCCCATCAGCACTGTAAAAATCGACCATTTGGTTACCAAAGACCTCCTATCCGTCAAAGAAGCTGAAATATTAGTCAATAAAATAATTTCCGAAGCCAAAGCACGCAATATCGAGGTCATCGCAGAAGGGGTCGAAACAAAAGAAGAAGCTCTCAAACTGCGCGAACTCGGCTGCCGTTATGGGCAAGGTTACTATTTTACAAAAGCCCTTCCCGAACGCGAATTAACCACATTACTGTTGCAAATCAGCGCATTTAACGAATTGTTGAAATAAAAACCCTCCTCGTTATAAAAAATATTGACATATAACTAACAAAACGCTACTCCAAAATTAACCATAATTAAGGAGTTATCAATGCGCCAAGGTATCATCATCACAACCGATCCAAGTGAATTATCAAAAATTACCTAAAATAATGTTCAAGGCATTATTCTGAAAGGCCATTTTGCAAATCAAGTTAATCCCCTTGGTCGCTACACATCCGAAGACAAAGCCAGAGACCTTTGCCACGCAATTCAAGAAGCTCAATTTCACGTTCATAATTCCGATGCAATAACAAGGAATCTTAAACGTCTGACTGATAGCAGAGATAAAAAACTTTCCGCTTTTGCTGCGATAGCCGTTGATCTAAAAACAAGATTCGAAGCTGTGGCACAACAATTTGCAGACCAGCACAACATAGCTGGATACAGAATAACGTTGAATCCAACCATCCTTAGTAGAAGACGCTCATACGAGCAACCTGGCTGGGATAGAATATCACTCCTGAGTTCTTATGTTAAAACGCGATCCTCTCGTTTACTTCTCGGTGATGACCTATGGGAAAATGGCGATATGGTTTTATTCAAAGGCTGGGCGACAACAAGACAGGCCAATAATGACGCAGATGACCTGCTTAGATATTCCAATACACTTGAGGGGGCGATAGATAAAACAGGGATCGGATTATCTATTTCCATGACACCCGATTTTTCTAAAAAGTATACTTAAAAACTTCCCTCCTTTGATCCTGTTGATAAAGTACGGAATGCCACCCAAACAGGGGTTTTAAAATCCGTTGTAATAAGGCAAACTACCCGTCTCAAAAACAATACGAGACGAGGACAAAAGAACATGGCTTTGAAAATTGCCGTATTGAAGGAAACTGCCGAGTACGAAGCACGCGTTGCGACCACACCGGAAACCGTCAAAAAATTAATCGCCAAAGGATTTGAAATTTATGTTGTAAGCGGAGCAGGACTTCCCGCGTCCTACATTGACTCAGAATTCGAAGCCGCAGGTGCAACTTTATCCGCCGACAATGACAAAGCCGCAAAAGATGCCGACATAGTTTTATGTGTGCAGTCTCCGGCGACATTGCCGAAGATGAAAAAAGATGCCTTGCTGATCGGCATGCTATCTCCTTATGGCGACACGCAAAGAATAAGCGCTTACGCCCAAGCTCAAATCACAGCCCTGTCCATGGAATTGGTTCCGCGCATTACCCGCGCCCAAGCAATGGATGTCCTATCATCCCAATCCAACCTCGCAGGCTATAAAGCAGTACTGGATGCCGCAACATATTACACCCGCGCATTCCCGATGATGATGACCGCCGCCGGAACAATTGCTCCGGCTCGCGTCTTTGTGATGGGTGCAGGCGTTGCTGGCCTTCAAGCCATTGCAACCGCCAAACGTTTGGGCGCGATTGTCTCTGCGACAGACGTTCGCCCAGCAGCCAAAGAACAAGTCCAATCGCTTGGTGCAAGTTTTGTCATGGTAGAAAGTGACGAAATGAAACAAGCTGAAACCGCAGGCGGTTACGCCAAAGAAATGTCCGATGACTTTAAACGCAAACAAGCAACTTTGGTTGCAGAAACAATCGTCAAACAAGACATTGTGATTACAACCGCACTGATCCCCGGACGCCCTGCCCCTGTTCTGGTAACAGAAGATATGGTCAAGTCGATGAAAGCAGGATCAATCATCATTGATCTTGCAGTCGAACAAGGCGGCAACTGCACTCTTTCAAAACCTGGAGAAATAGTAGACGTCAATGGCGTGAAAATTATTGGCTTCCACAATATGCCCTCACGTATTGCAACAGATGCCTCCGCCCTTTACTCAAGAAACCTCCTGAACTTTTTGGGAATTCTCGTCGACAAAGACGGGGCTCTGGCACTCGACATGGAAGACGATATTGTCAAAGCAACAACCCTGACCAAAGACGGTCAAATCATTCACCCGAACTTTCAATAAAGATCAACGAGGTAAAAAATTATGGCAGATCCACAAACAGAAATTGCCGATCAAGCCCATCAGGTCTCAAGCCTTGCGCAACAACTCTCCGCGCAAGCAGACCGTCTGGCCAATGACGTTACATCATTCAGCTTCGCAACCGGACATAACGCTGATTTTTTGACCATGGGCTTGACCATTTTTGTTTTGGCCTGCTTCGTCGGATACTATGTTGTCTGGCGCGTAACTCCTGCCTTGCATTCACCACTTATGGCAATCACAAATGCCATTTCATCGGTTATTATTGTCGGCGCCCTCATTGCAGCAGGCCCCGCCGAAACCAGCTTTTCAAAAATAGTCGGCTTTCTCGGCGTTGTTCTGGTATCGATCAATATCTTCGGTGGCTTTATCGTCACCCGTCGCATGCTGCACATGTTTAAAAAGAAATCATAGGATTGGAACGTAAGTATTATGGCTGAATTTTCATCACTCCTTTATCTTGTATCATCGATCCTGTTTATCTTGTCGCTGCGCGGATTGTCCCATCCGGAAACAGCCCGTCAAGGATTGAATTTTGGCATGGCCGGCATGGGGCTTGCCATTGCAACAACCCTTGCCTCTCCGGAAGTCCAATCCTATGGCCTGATTATAGCAGGGATCATTATTGGTGGAACAATCGGCTCTATCACGGCCGTTAAAATCCAGATGACCGCCCTTCCACAACTGGTGGCAGCCTTCCACTCTTTGGTCGGTCTGGCAGCCGTCTGCGTGGCCGTTGCCGCTTTCCACAACCCCGAAGCATACAATATCGGATCGCCTGGCAATATCCACATGTCGTCCCTGATTGAAATGTCATTGGGTGTTGCGATCGGTGCTATCACTTTTACAGGATCAATTATTGCATGGGGGAAATTGCAAGGAGTGATCTCTGGTAAACCCCTGACCTTTTCCGGCCAGCATATCATCAATGCTATTCTGGCATTATCTCTGATCGCATTGATTGTGATGATTTGCATCTCTGAAAGCACATCCCTGTTCTGGATGATTATTCTATTCTCTCTTATCCTCGGAATTTTGTTGATTGTTCCGATCGGCGGAGCAGATATGCCAGTGATTGTCTCAATGCTGAATTCCTATTCCGGTTGGGCAGCCGCAGGCATCGGCTTTACACTACAGAACCCGTTGCTGATTATCACCGGAGCATTGGTCGGAGCATCAGGAGCCATTCTGTCTTACATCATGTGTAAAGGCATGAACCGGTCGTTCCTAAGTGTCATTTTAGGGGGATTTGGCGCAGAAAGCGGAGCAACCACCATCACAAATTCATCAGACAAAGCCGCAAAAATCGGATCAGCCGAAGACGCAGCCTTTATCATGAAAAATGCAGCCAAAGTGATTATCGTCCCCGGATACGGCATGGCCGTTGCGCAAGCTCAACACGTTTTGCGTGAAATGGGCGACACGCTCAAAGCCCATGGCGTCGAAGTCAAATACGCGATCCATCCGGTTGCAGGCCGCATGCCCGGACACATGAATGTCCTTCTGGCCGAAGCCAACGTCCCGTATGACGAAGTCTTCGAACTTGAAGACATCAACCGCGACTTTGCTCAAGCCGACGTCGCCTACGTAATTGGCGCAAACGATATTACCAACCCAGCCGCCAGAACAGACCCGTCTTCACCAATCTACGGCATGCCGATTCTGGATGTTGAACGCGCTAAAACTGTTCTCTTTGTGAAAAGGTCAATGGGGGCAGGCTATGCGGGAGTCGACAACCCGCTATTCTTTGCCGACAACACACTGATGCTCTTGGGTGACGCGAAAAAAATGACCGAAGAAATCGTCAAAGCCATGGAAGCTTAACTTCCTTATAAAGGACGGGATTCCTGTGTCGCCTGATGAAGATTGGTCTTCGCTATTTTCAACCACAAAGCATCACTGAAACCAAAAACATCTTTCTGATAGTAATCCCATACAGCAGCGGCTGCAGAAAGAACGGAAACTGCAGCAAAAGAAGCCTTAAGAGTTGGAGACGGAACCACAACCGCCGCAAATGCACTCACCGCAGAAACAACTGACCGCACGCGGGGGAAAATCTCACGACGCACATGTTTATAATGCCTCTGGGCATCCTCAACACGGCTTTTTGCAGCAACACTTGAAGCATCCATCTTACACCTCATTATTTTCTTTTTCATAAGTTAAAACAGGGATAGCCCAACGAGCCATCCCTGTCAATAAATTGATGTATAAAATGGAAAACCGATTAACCGATAATTTCAGTTCCGCTAAAAAAGTAAGCAATCTCAATAGCCGCGTTTTCGAGGCTATCTGATCCATGAACCGAATTTGCTTCGATACTCTCTGCAAAATCCTTGCGGATTGTACCGGCAGCGGCATCATTCGGGTTGGTAGCACCCATGATTTCACGGTTCTTGAGAACGGCATTCTCACCTTCCAGAACCTGAACAACAACAGGGCCGGAAATCATAAAACTGACCAATTCGCCATAAAAAGGCCGAGCGGCATGAACTTCATAGAATTTCTTGGCTTGGGTTTCTGTCATTTGAATGCGTTTTTGGGCAACAATGCGCAAACCATTTTCTTCAAGGCGGGCGTTAATCGCACCAGTCAGATTACGTTTGGTTGCATCAGGTTTAATGATCGAAAAAGTACGCTCGATAGCCATAATATATTCCCTCTTTCCTCGTCGTGTTCAGGGTCAAATTCGTTGCCCTGCTTATAGGGATTTGGACACCAAAAAACAAGTCAAAATCTTGATATGCGATTTCAATATGTCTTACATGCTCAAAATACACATAATTCTCCCCCTAAATCTAAAAATTAAGAAAATTTAAAGTTTAACTTTACTTTTTAATTGACATATAAACGAAACACAACGTATCAATTCAAATGGAAAACAAAAATGCTAAAAACATGGGAGAATGAAAAGTTAGCGCAAATGAAAAAATCAAAAGATTTATCACTAAGCTTTCAAACTGTTACGCTAACCCCTCCCAATATTCCTTGGGAATCTAAGTGGGATACGGACACACAACCTGTATCAAAATCGATTGAAGATCATACGAGAACGGCAAGGCAGCTTAGAGCCGAATTTCTCACCATAGCAAAAAAATTATTAACCTTGGCACCTTTTGCAATATTGAAAGACGATCAAGGACAACAATATACATTACTAAGCATCGACACTTTGATTGAATATCTGGAAGACCATCCGGATGATAACCGCTTTTTGAAAGATGTCAGCTCTTCACGCAGAAAACTAGTCGATCCAACGGTAAATCAAAACCCAAATAGGATTCTGGATTATTTAAGATTTCAAATTTTAATCAATACGCCACAAGAAGCAGCAACCCTTCGAAATGCCTTGCTCTGCGAAGAACCAATAGCAGGAATAACTGTAACTTCCTATAAAGACCAACTCCGCAGGCCATGCGAAGAAGGAGGGCATGCCGCCCTCAAATGTCACATAAAAGTTGGAGATATGCTGGCAGAATTACAAATCTCTATTAAAGGTCTTGAAGAAGAAGAGTTCCCAAAACTCTTGAGAAGAATGGAACGCGAGATCAGAGCGGCCAGTATAAAATCCAGCACGTCTTATTTAGGGAGAGTTTTTAAAGTAGCAACACAATGCCAAGAGATCGCGGATAGCCTCCAAGCACGCAGAAGATTTGTAAATTATGCCCTCCTTAACCAACTGGGTTTTTGGAGCATGTTCGACAACAATATTAATCCTGAAAAAATTATGTCGCAAGCCCAACAACAATTTGAAAATCTGTCCACAAACGCAAAAGGAATTTGGTCTAAATTAAACAGTTGCAAAAAGGTTATAGACGGCATGCGCGGATTCTTTCATTAAGGGCGGATTATCCGATCATCTTCTCGATCAATAAAACAGCATCATTGGCAGCATCTGCATTTGTTCCGCCCGCTTGAGCCATATCAGGACGTCCGCCGCCGCCTTTGCCGCCCATGGCTTCTGCGCCTGCACGAACCAGATCAACCGCACTGATTTTGGACGTCAGATCATCAGTCACAGCAACAACGATCGAAACTTTGCCCTCGAAACTAGCAATCAAAGTTACAACACCTGATCCGATTTGCGTTTTAAAATCATCCGCCATCAATTTTAAATCTTTTGCCGGAACATCGTCCAGAATACGCGAAATAAATTTAACTCCACCAATCTCTTTGGCTTGCGGAGCAGAATCATTTGCCCCACCACCCGTTGCCATTTTTCGGCGCAAATTGGTCAATTCTTGCTCAAGCTTTTTCTTTTCATCCAACAAAGCTTTTACACGATCAACCACATCCGGCGCATTGGCTTTCAACACCCCTGCCGTTTCCATCAAACGATGTTCCTGTTCTTCCAGATAAGCCAAAGCCGTCGCACCCGCCACAGCCTCAACACGACGAATACCAGACCCAACAGCCGATTCCGTTACAATTTTGAACAATCCGATCTCGCCTGTACGACTCACATGCGTTCCGCCGCATAACTCGACCGAAAAAGGAATCTTGCCGTTATTATCAGGTCGTCCCATCGAAACCACTCGAACTTCCGTATCGTATTTTTCACCGAATAATGCCCGCGCACCGGATTTTTGAGCCTCTTCCAGATCCATCAACTTGGTCACAACTGGCGTATCCGCCCATATTTCACGATTAACCATTCGCTCGACAGTTTGAATTTGATCCATCGTCATCGCCACAGGATGGGACACGTCAAAACGCGTCCGATCAGATGTTTGCAACGACCCTTTTTGCGCGACATGATCGCCCAAAGTTTGACGCAAAGCTTCATGCAACAAATGCGTGACCGAGTGATGAACACGAATATCGGAACGCCGCGCATGATCGACAATGGCTTCAACCCCTTGCCCAACTTTGAAACTTCCCGAACAAACGCGCCCAACATGAACATGCAGCTTTCCAAGTTTCTTGGCTGTATTTTCAACCGCAAAATTCGACGAATCCCCAATCAGAGTGCCGGTATCCCCAATTTGCCCACCCGATTCCGCATAAAACGGAGTCTGGTTTAAAACAATTTGGACTTCATCCCCTGTTTGAGCTTGATCGACCAACACACCATTTTTAACAATCGCCACAATTTCTGCTTCGGACAATTCTTTATCATAGCCCAAAAATTCTGTAGCTCCCTTGGACTCCGCCAACTCATACCAAACCGTTTCAGTTGCAACATCACCAGACCCTGCCCAAGCTTTGCGCGCTTCGGCTTTCTGGCGATCCATACACACATTGAACCCTTTGGTATCAACGCCAATATTCCGTTCTTTCAAAGCATCCTGAGTCAAATCAAGTGGAAAGCCATAAGTATCATAAAGTTTAAAAGCGACATCACCAGCCAAAGTCTGACCATTACCCAATGATGAACATTCATCATCCAGCAATTTCAAACCACGATCCAATGTCTGCTTGAATTTTGTTTCTTCCATCCGCAGTGTCTCGGAAATCAAAGCTTGTGCACGGTATAACTCAGGATAAGCTTCTCCCATAGTCGACTGCAAAGTCGGAAATAATTGAACCAACAATGGATCTTTAGCACCCAACAAATGGGCATGCCGCATGCCACGACGCATAATCCGACGCAGCACATAACCGCGCCCTTCATTGGACGGCATCACACCATCGGCAATTAAAAACGCAGCCGCCCGCAAATGGTCGGCAATCACACGATGGGATGCCACCATATCTCCACTGGCAGAAACACCTGTCAAATCAGACGAATGTTTGATGATCGACTGGAACAGATCAATATCATAGTTATTGTGTTTCCCCTGCAAAACAGCAGCAACACGCTCCAACCCCATTCCTGTATCAATCGATGGCTTCGGCAATGGAATACGTGTTCCGTCAGCAAGTTGCTCATACTGCATAAACACCAGATTCCAAATTTCAATGAAACGATCACCATCAGCCTCGGCAGACCCCGGAAGCCCTCCCCAAATTTTATCGCCATGGTCATAAAAAATCTCGGAACAAGGCCCACAAGGCCCTGTATCACCCATCATCCAGAAATTATCCATTGTATCGATGCGAATAATTTTACTATCGGAAAACCCTGTTACTTTCTTCCAAATATTGGCCGCCTCATCATCATCATGATAAACCGTCACACATAATTTTTCAGGAGAAAACCCCAAAACCTTGGTCACAACATCCCACGCAAACGGAATAGCGTCACTCTTGAAATAATCACCAAACGAAAAATTACCCATCATCTCAAAGAAAGTATGGTGACGTGCCGTATAGCCGACATTATCAAGGTCATTATGCTTGCCCCCTGCACGAACAGATTTCTGTGCAGTCGTCGCGCGTGTATAAGGACGCGTTTCTTTTCCGGTAAAAATATCCTTGAATTGAACCATACCCGAATTCACAAACATCAAGGTCGGATCATTATGCGGGATCAACGAACTGGACGGCACAACTTCATGCCCCTGTCCGGCAAAGTAATTCAAAAATTCGGAACGAACATCCTTAACAGTCTTCATCTTGTCTCTCTTATGGCTAGGAGAAGCAGATTAGACGAAAATTGTTTATTTTTCAAAGGATTTTAAGAATTTTAAAGAACTTTCACAGTGCCTACAAACCCTGAGGTTTGCAATGACCACAGCCGCGCATACAACCCGCCTTGTGCCAAAAGTTCATCATGCGTACCGGATTCAACGATTTTCCCTTGATCCATAACAATCAACCGATCCATACTTTGCAAAGTCGAAAGACGATGGGCAATGGCCAGAACCGTTCGCCCAAGCATAACAGTTTTGAGGCTCTCCTCGATTAATTTCTCGGACTGAGAATCCAGAGCCGATGTCGCCTCATCCAAAATCAAAATCAGAGCATTTTTAAGAATAGCCCGAGCCAAAGCAATCCGTTGCCGCTGCCCGCCTGAAAGTTTAACTCCACGTTCACCAACTTCGGCATTGTATCCGGTGCGGCCATCCTTATCGACCAATCCGACAATAAATTCATCGGCATGTGCTAATTTTGCGGCCCTCACAACATCATCAAGAGAGGTATTCTCGGAACCAAACCGTATGTTTTCAAGAATAGAGCGATGCAATAATTCTGAAGATTGAGGAATAACACCAATATTTTCACGCAAACTATCTTGCGTCACATTTGAAATATCCTGACCGGAAATCATGATATTTCCTGATTCCAAATCATAAAGGCGCAAAATCAACTGCACCAACGTCGATTTACCAGCTCCACTCGGCCCAACAAACCCGACTTTTTCTCCGGCTTTAATTTTCAACGACAACCCGTTAAACACAGGGCGCGACGGATAAGAAAAAACAAGATCAGAAATAGAAATATCCGGAGTCCCAACCCGCAACACTGGCGCATCCGGCTTATCCATCACCTCGAAATTCTGGACAATCGTGTCAATACTATTCCGTATTTCTTCCAATAATTGGATGAACTCCATTAAGAGCTGTGTCAGCCACCAACTAGTGGCGGTAATGACAACACCGAATGTCAAAACCATAACGATATCTGATATAACCACACTACCATCTCGGTATCTTAAAATTACAAGAAACAACAAACCTATCTGGAATAAAGCATTGCAAATATGCTGAAAGCTTTCTTGCCTCCACACCAGTTTATTTTTCGTCTGCGCTGTCAATCCAGCCTGACGTAAATTTCCACGTAACAAAATATCTTCTTGTTTCCGACGTGCAAAAACTTTGACCAAAAACATATTCGACAAACAATCAATATATCGCCCACGAACAACATTCATATCTTCAACTGCCGTATAACTTGCAGCACCTATATAACGCACAGACCACCAAACAACCCATGCTGATCCTGCGACATAAGCCGACAACAAAAGAACAAAATCTGCCCCCAAAAATGCATAAAAAAACAGCGCCATAACAATTTGTAACAAACAATATTGCAGATGCCCTAAATTAAAGATGATTAGACGTATAGAATCCGGCATTTCCATCACTTTTCCCGCCAAACTCCCGACATAATCATCCTGAAAATAACGATAGGAATGCCCGAACATATACTGCCCTAATTGACGACGGATCATCATCACAAACGGCATCATATAATGAGCCGCCAAATACCCTATAAAAGAGAAGAGGAAACGCGCCCCGATCTGAACAAAAACGATATAGCCAAAACAAACAGATATAAACGGCCACAAAGGAAATTCTATGTCCAAAACAGACTTTGCTAATTGAGAAGTTATCTGCCCGAAAAACCATGGCTCCAAAGCCAGACATATATTGGCCAACATTCCACAGAAAAAGAAAACAAAAACCGGAATTTTCACTTGCCTAACAAAAAACCAGATAAACGCCCATAATGTAGATGGTAACTTAACGCCACAAGGCAATTCGCGATCAACCAGCTCAAGGCCAGGAAATATTTTTCTATATAAAAAAGCACCAATCATAGGTTATACATACAATATGACGACAAACATTCCAAATTCATTTGCACTCCGCTTGGCAGATACCGCAGCCCAAATTTCCCTGAAATATTTCGGTACACCGCTGGATATTATCAGCAAACAAGATGACACCCCCGTCACCAAAGCCGATCGCGAAATCGAGCAGACCTTACGCGACATCATCGAACAAGAACGCCCTGAAGACGGGATATTGGGCGAAGAATTTGGCATCAAGGAAACAAAAAACGGGCTGACATGGGTCATTGACCCGATTGACGGCACGAAATCCTTTACCATTGCCCGCCCGACTTTCGGGACATTAATTGGCCTATGCCAAAATCAAACACCAGTTCTCGGCATCATCGACCAGCCTATTCTAAAACATCGCTGGATCGGACAAACTGGCCACCAGAGTACCTTCAATGAAAAACTTGTATCTTGCCGCCCCTGCCCGAACTTGAAACAGGCTATATTCGGCACAGGATCAGCCACCCAGATTTCCGATGACGACCCCACACGTTTTGCTCGTATCGAACAGGCATGCCGTTACACGGTTTTTCAAGGAGATTGTTATTTCTACGGCCTGATGGCCAACGGATTTATCGACACAATTGTCGAAAATCACTTGGGGATTTACGACTTTATTGCCCTCGTCCCCATCATCGAAGGCGCAGGGGGAAAAATCACCGACTGGTCTGGAAACAATAAAACATTAGAAGGCGACCCGACCTTACTGGCTTGCGGTGATCCAACACTTCACGAAAAAATTCTAAAGCTGATTTAAAACGCTATTGGCCGGAGGCCATCGCAACAACATTGTTTCCGATTGTCCTAGCCATCCGAAAGTAATTCGGCTTATCCAAAGAAGCAACCGCCTCCAAAGACGGAATATCCTGTCCCATCCGCGTTCTATAAATCCAGTAATTCACCATCACCCGCTCCACAAAAGCCCGAGTTTCAGCAGACGGAATACTCTCGATAAACAATAAAGGGTCATCAATATGTTTAAGCTGTTTCTTCCAACGGGATAAATTGCCAGGCCCTGCATTATACGCCACAGCCATTTTGAACAAATCATTATTGACCACAGGATCACGTAACAACTGCTCGACATATTTCTGCCCGATCTCGATGTTTTCGTTGGGATCGGTTAAAGACACATTGTCGGTTTTGGCAACATATTTCGCAGTAGACGGCAAAAGCTGCATCAATCCGGTTGCCCCCATGTCACTGGTCGCATGCGGATTAAAACGGGACTCTTGACGGATCAAAGCATGAACGATGGCTTTATCAACCAGATAGCCCGCTTTAGGTTTCCACGGGCTTTCAGGATACAAAGCCAAATCATAAAAACGTCCATCCTTGGCTTTGGTCTTCCGCGCCAGATACAAAATCAAGGCAGGAACCTGACATTCAATCGCATAAGCGAGAATATATTCCCGTTTTTCTGGAGAAGACAACCATCCGCTTTTAGAAAGCTTATCAATCGCATTCGACATACGACCGGAACGAGCCGAACGAAAAGCATCCTGAACTTCGGAAGACTCTTCTAGCTCATCCTTAACGCCGTAAGCCAAAACTGGCAAATCCCAATTAAAATCATAATGACGCCCTAACGCCCGCAACGCCACCATTCCATAAAAAGTGCGGGGATGTTTTGCGGCTTTTTCCTGCCATGTCTGAACGTCATCATAACGTCCGGCACGAAACGATGCACGGGATGCCCAAAAAGCACCGCCAGAAACCAACCACGGAGATGCAACATGTGATTTTGCTGTCAACGCAAACATATCGGCAGAACGACCAAAATCACCCTTCCGCCACGCAGCTTGCCCAGCCACCCATCCGGCCAAGGGAACCATCTTGCCCGATCGTTGAACAACTTGTTCGGCGACCTCAGCCGCACGGGAAATTTTGCCTTCAATCAAATAGGATTGAGCAATTTGGGCTTTAATACGATCAAATTCGGAATTTTTCAGCTTCAAGGCAATAGGATCTTTACCCAACACCTTCAAAGCATAAGTCGGACGACCCTGACGCAGATGATCACGGATCATTTTTGTTACCAAATGATAACCGGCAGACAACTTCACATCCGCCGAATAATCCTCCGGCAGGGTGATTTCAATCTGGGAAGTGGACGTTTCTGTCGCTGCTTCTAATGATCTCCCCGTATTTTCGTCACGGGTCAGATCCAGCTTCAGTGACTGGGTCAAAGTTCCCAATGTCGCTGAGCCTACTCCGGCAGCTTCACACACCACACCGCTCATCAAGCACACGATAGCCAAAGCCAAACGTATGCCGCGTTTTTTGTTGTCGTTGTGCATAGCGGAAAGAGATTTACCAATCTCCTCAACTAATGTCCAGAAAAAAACAAAGCCCAACAAATGAAACCTTGTCACACCCCAAGCTAAGTTGCTGAATTACAAAATAAATATAAGGAAAAGATAATAGGTAAATCTGTGAATATTAACCTGTTTATTCGATCAAACCGCCCCTTTACTTCTCATCAGGACATTGACACCATCAATATTGAAACAGACAACTATAACATACAATAAATAACTTTGAATGACAGTAACAAATACTTAATGGATAGAAACTATACTGTATAGTCAAAGCAAATAACTTTGTGACAAGAAACCAGCAACAACGCGTAGGAAAACACCATGAAGAAAGCAGTGACGAAATCACAAAGTGATTTGGAAAGACTATATTAACCAAGCTTTTGTTGCAAAGCTTGTAGATCTTCCCACGACTCGCGTTTTTTGGCAGGGCTTTTCAAAAGGAAAGAAGGGGGATAGCTCACCAGACAAGGAATGGATTTATACTCGAACCACTGACCACGCAATTTAGTCATACTCTCGTTCACACCCAACAAAGCTTTGGCGGGAACACTGCCCATCAATAAAATAAATTCGGGAGCAACCAACTCAATATGCTTTTCAAGAAACGGTAAGGATAACGCAATCTCAGCAACGCTCGGACTACGATTACCCGGAGGCCGCCAATTTAAAACCTGTGTAAGATAAACCGCCTGTGCCACTTCAACAGAAGAACGGGACAAACCAATAGCCCCCATCATTTTATCCAAAAGCTGTCCAGCCTCACCGGAAAATGCCCGACCAATCTTGTCGTCTTCCGCATCGGGGACTTCTCCGATTACCATCAACCGTGCAGCCGGATTGCCATCCCCGAACACCATGTTGGTCGCAGTTTTACGAATAGCAAAACCATTAAACTGCATCACCACTTCACGCAAAACCTCAAGACTGGTTACACCCGCCACCAAAGCCGAAATCGACTCTTTGGCTTCAGCCGCCCCCAAAGGATCGCGAACACGGTGAGTATCTCCCACCGCCACGGCAGAAAGGGGAGCATTTTCAACAATACGAAGCTCCTTCTCTGCCAAACGATTCTGGGTATCAGGCAAGATAGCCTCATCCCACCCAATATCTACGTACCACTGCAACGCACTGGCTATATCGTGAGATGTAAATCTGGAACTACTCATAAAGAAGGTCACTCTTTCGGGCTTATTCTGGTTTTATTTATTCTGCCTTTACTTTATATATAGAAGAGAGCGCCACGCAACAACAACACCGCCCCCATCCACACGTTAAACCCGAAACACCCAAGATTTTACAATGACCAACACGCCTGACATCCACACACAAACCCGCACAGACCGCGACAGCATGACTTATGATGTTGTCATCGTTGGCGGCGGCCCTGCAGGCTTAGCCTGCGCCATTCGGCTAAAACAGATCAATACTGATATAAGCGTTTGCATTCTGGAAAAAGGATCGGAAATCGGTGCTCACCTTTTGTCCGGTGCTGTTTTCGAACCCCGCTCACTCAACGAGCTTATCCCTGACTGGAAAGAAAAGGGCGCACCCCTCACCTGCGTCGCTACATCCGATGAATTTTTGTTTCTAACCGAAACATCCCACATCAAATTGCCCAACCCACCCCAAATGCATAACACAGGAAACTATATCATCTCCTTGGGGGCTTTGGGCAAATGGCTGGCATCTCAAGCCGAGGAATTAGGGGTAGAAATTTATCCGGGTTTCGCCGCAAGCGAAATCTTGTACCACGAAGACGGCACAGTAAAAGGCATCGCCACAGGGGATGTGGGTATCAATAAGGCCGGAGAAAAAACCGCAGCTTATCAATCCGGCATGGAAATCCACGCCAAACAAACTGTCCTCGCCGAAGGCTGCCACGGCTCACTCACCAAACACCTTATTCAAAAATTTGATTTAAGAAAAAATACAGATCCCCAAACCTATGGTTTGGGCATCAAAGAAATTTGGGAAATCAAACCGGAAAACCACCGCCAAGGCCATATTGTTCATACGCTGGGCTGGCCACTTGACCCAAAAACCTATGGCGGATCATGGCTCTACCACATGGAAAACAATTTGGTGTCCATCGGCTATGTCGTAGGGCTGGACTACCAAAACCCCTATCTTTCTCCCTTCGAGGAAATGCAACGTCATAAAACCCACCCTTATTTAAAAACCTTGATCGAAGGAGGGAAACGAATTTCCTACGGCGCACGAGCTTTGGTTGAAGGCGGCTTGAACTCGCTCCCGCGCCTGACTTTCCCGGGAGGCTTGCTCATCGGCGATAGCGCAGGCTTTCTGAATGTCGCAAAAATCAAAGGCAACCACGCCGCCATCAAATCGGGAATGTTAGCGGCAGAAGCTCTGGCACAACAACTCGATACAAAAGAATGCACAACCTACCCTGAATTATTCCGCAAAAGCTGGCTTTACACAGAATTATATAAAGTCCGCAACATCCGCGCAGGGTTTCATTGGGGACGATGGCTTGGCTTGGCTCATGCGGCCTTCCAAACTCTCGGTGGATGGCGACTTCCCTACACTTTGTCCAACCACAAAGACTATGCCCAACTTGAAAAAGCGGATCAAAGCCTCCCGATTTCATATCCTAAACCGGATGGCAAACTCACCTTTGACCGCCTGTCTTCAGTTTTTTTGTCCAACACCAACCATGAAGAAGACCAACCATGCCACTTAAAACTTAAAGACCCGACAATTCCAATCAAAACCAATCTGCCCCAATGGGCGGAACCCGCTCAACGTTACTGCCCTGCAGGAGTTTATGAAATTGTCGAAGAAGGCGGACAAAAAACATTCCGCATCAATGCCCAGAACTGCATTCATTGCAAAACCTGTGACATCAAAGACCCATCACAAAATATCGACTGGACTCCTCCTCAAGGTGGTGGGGGCCCCAATTATACGGGAATGTAGAAGATAAAATCCCTAGACCATTCCCGATGCAACCCTATATAATACAGACGGCTTACATAACATGGATAGACCAATGACAAACATCACTTTGCGCTCTCTGCTTTTACTGACATCGGCCATCACCTTACTTGGATGTGACGATCAAGGTGGGGATAATGCCGATGTTCAAACCAACGAAGCCTATCCAACCATCATCGGATATTATACCCCGAGCACCCAACCGACTAAAAAAACGTTATCTGGCAGCTACCTCGCCGGACAACACGCCCAAATGAATCATGATTGGGAAAAAGCCAGCGAATATTTTGAAGACATTCTGACTCATAATCCAGACGATCGAGAAATTGAAAACCGCGTCATGGCATTGTCATTAGGTTCGGGGAATTACGACCGATCAATCTCCATGTCCAAAAAAATTGTAATTAACCAAAAAGACGAACCCCTTGCCCAGTTAATCGTTGCCCTTGATGAATTCAAGAAAGGCCAATACAAAGAAGCCGAAACCCGCATCCTGAAAGTCAAACAAGACGGTCTTGGATCTGCGATCATGCCCCTGATCCGCGCATGGTGCGAAGCCGGACAAGGAAAAACAGACATAAATACCCTAAAAGATTCCCCATCATTTTTGTATCAATCAGTTTTGATTGCAGATTACACAGGGGATACCGAAGCCATAAAAAAATTGGCGCAAACCTATAACTTCACCAGAACACCAACCCCTATTTCCGGCCTTGTAGAAATCGCCGATGTTTTCGCCAAACATGGAGAAATAACCGAAGCCAAAGAAATTTATTCGGCACTTAGAAACGCCATCCCCGATCAAACCGGAGACATAGGCGTTAAATTAAAAAAGATTGCGGAAGAAAAACCCATAGAAACTCCGAAGGTAACACCACAAGAAGGCTTGGCACGAGCCCTACTCGACACAGCCCGACTACTGGCAAACGGCTACGAAGAATCTGCTGTTCTCTTCACACATATGTCACGTTTTCTTGACCCACAACGACCTGACACACTGGAACTTCTGGCACAATTTTCAGCCGGCAACCACCGCTATCAGACCGCAATCAATTACCTTTCTAAAATCGATCCAAACAATTCGGAATCGCAATCACCCGAAACCATAAGCCGCCAGATTGCCTTACTGCTGGAATTGGACAATCAAAAAGACGAAGCCATCCGCGTCCTAAAAGACCTCGTCGACAAAAACAATAATGTCGACGCCCAAATCCAGATCGGAGATATTTACCGTCAAGATGAAAAATACAAAGATGCGCTGACTGCATATAACAAAGCAGCCTCGATGCTCGGTGATAAGATTCCTCAAGAACATTGGCAACTTTTATTCTCGCGCGGCATCGCAAATGAACGCCTGTCCAACTGGGATCAAGCTGAAAAAGACCTCTCGACAGCGTTACTATACGAACCAGACCAGCCATATATCCTCAACTATCTTGGTTATACGTGGGCTGACCAAGGGCGCAATCTGGACAAAGCCATAGAAATGATTGAAAAAGCAGCACGCCTGAAACCCGATGACGGGTCAATCATAGACTCTCTGGGGTGGGTATACTTCCGCATGGAACGATACGCAGACTCAGTTAAAACCCTTGAAAGCGCAATTGAGCTACAACCATACGAAGCAGAAATCAACGACCATCTGGGTGATGCCTACTGGCAAGTCGGGCGAAAAAAAGAAGCCCGATTTCAATGGAAACGCGCCATCAGCTTTACCAAAGATGATAAACTGATCGAAAAAATACAAGCCAAAATCACAGATGGCTTGCCTCAATCAAACACAGTGCAAAACACGCTTTCTGATAAACTACCCGATAAGCTGGTTGATAATAAATAAGACATGCCCCAAATTATGCACCTGACATCCCCTGCAAAATTGAATTTGCATCTGCATATTTTGGGACAAGAAAATTCCGGTTATCACCTCTTGGACTCACTGGTTGTCTTTACAAATTTTGGCGACACACTCACCCTTGAATCTTCCGCCAAATTCGAATTGGAGATAAGAGGAACATTCGCAAAAAAACTTCAAAAGCACACACCATCCACAGAAAATCTAATTGAAAAATCCGTTATGATTTTTTCTGCCCTGACAAACACAAAACCCAACTATAAAATAACTTTAGAAAAAAACATTCCACTGGGTGCAGGCTTAGGCGGCGGATCGTCTAACGCAGCCACAACTCTCAAAGCCCTCCAACAATTCTACCAAACACAAATTGATCTATCACAAATAACATCAAAACTGGGAAGTGACATTACAGCCTTCCTCAACGTCCCCACGCCTATCATCATACGGGAAACAGGAAACGAAATTATAATCCCACATTTTAATATTCCAACCTGTTACATTTTAATGGTGAACGCTGGGCAACATTGCTCCACGCCGGAAATATATAAAAATCTCGAAATGAAAGAATTTTCATCGGCAACAGAGTTTCCACATCAATTCAAAACAACAAAAGAATTTACAGATTTTCTAAACAAAGAAACTAGAAACGACCTAACTGATCCTGCGTTAAAATTGAAACCAAATATTTCGAGAACACTTGAAGCCATTGCATCACAGAAAAGTTGCCTCCTCGCACGCATGACCGGAAGCGGCGCAACCTGTTTTGGAATTTTTGAAACAATCACACACGCACAAACCGCCGCCCAAGAAATAAAAACAACCCATCCGGAATGGTGGGTTGTTCAAAGCACGACTTTATAGCCTCTAATCATCATTCGCCAGAAGCCAATATATGAACCAACAAGTCTTCATTCACCAAGCCATCTGCCTTCAATCCATGTGCCTTTTGATAGGATCGAATAGCATTGGACAAGGGTGCACTCATCTCTCCATTTGGCGACCCTGTATAAAATCCTTGAGATAATAATCGCTCTTGAATTTGAGTAACCAATACCGGATCAATCTCTGGAGCAGAAACTGGGTCTGGAGTAGAAACTGGAACAGAAGAAATTTCAGAAACTTGTTTCACATCAGAAAATTTTTCATTTGCAGATTCCGGCAACGCGGCTTTACCATCTGCATTTAAAAACCCAGGCTTGGTTTGAGCGACACGATCAACAATCCGCGCAGCATCTGCATCACTCATGCTCAATTGCTCTTTTAGCTGAGCCAATGCATTTTTAGCCTGTTCATTTCCTTTATTTGCAGCAAGTGTATACCAAAAAACCGCTTCATCCGGCTGGGATTCACCCAACAAACCATTCTCATGCAATAATCCGAGATTATAAGCCCCTTCAACAATCCCGCCCGCCGCAGATTTTTGAAAATAAGCCGCAGCGATTTGTGGATTATATTCCGTCCCCACACCTTCGATATAAGCAATTGCAAGATTATACTGTGCCTCTGGGTGACCGTTAGCCGCAGCAACACGGTAAAGGTCAATGGCTTTGCCCACATTCTGCTTTACGCCCAATCCCTGCTGGGTCAAAACACCGAGATTATATTGCGCATTGGCGATATTCTGATGTGCCGCTTCGGTAAACCATTTGGCGGCCAGATCGTAATTGACCTTCACACCGGAATGACCCGCCGTATAAATAGCAGCCAGATCATGTTGTGCCGTAGCCTCCCCAGCCAATGCACGGACTTCAATACCTCGAACAGCCTTCGGCAAAGCCGGATTAGTTTTCAATCGACTTGAAACTTCACCTCGTGGAGCATCGGCATTAAAAGCTTCCAACGCACGATCTTCGGCATCAATGGCTTTATCAAATTCACTAGGCTCCAAAATATCATCTTTCAAATCAGTCACTCCAGCATCCACAGAAGCAGGCTCGATTTTATTCGCCAACTCTGCAATACTGGCCATCAACTCTTCCTGATCGGAAGAAACAGAAACGTCGGTAGGAACAACGGTAGAATTATCAGCATTTTTATCAACGCTTTTGGCTGACACAGCAACAGGAGTACCCATATTGGATGTTCTAAAACTCATCTGCCCGACCAGAACACCAGCAGCGATCACAAGAACAACCAAAGCCGCGATAAAAGCCTTATTACTGATATCCGATGTTTGACGTTGTTTTTTTATCGACGCAGCAATATCGGACACAGGGCCAGAGTCCTTGGCCTCCTCCCTCTCCACAAGACGTGAGACTTTAAGTGTATCATCGCCTGTCCATGCTGGCGTTTGCGGCAAATTCGTCCGTGTCGCCAACGCCTGATCGGTCAACAATACCAAGGCCTTTGCACGCAAAGTCTCTTGGGTCTGAGCCAACGTCTCTTCCATAGCCTCGAGTTTACGAGTCAAGCGGACTTTATCCTGCCCCAACTGCTCGACCCGCTTTGCTAATTTGGTATTTTCTGCCAAAGCATCTTCGATACGAACAATAGCACTTCCGGTTGCCGTTTCAATCGTACTCAACTTTTCTTCCAAACGACCCTTCATATCAGCCTGATCGATTTTAGCTGTTTCAAAAGTTTCGGTTTGGTTTTTGACCAGCGCCTCGATCTCGGTTTGCTTATTCAATAAACCACTGATGAATTCATCTTTTTCACCAACTTGATTTTTAAGAGCCTGATAAGATTGTTCAGATTTTGTATTTTTGCTATCCAGATCACCAATCAGCTTCCGGAACGTTTCAAGTTCCTTCCACAACACTTCACGTTCTTTCTCACTTTGGCGCAAACGCTCACCCAGGTCACTCAAAAGACGGACAATTTGAAGTTGCTGAACAGGGCTGCCGGATGATGCTCCGACCGTTGCTGCCTTAATGTCAGGCTTGATAAAAGCATCAATAGCCATTCTGTCCTCGCTCTTTTCTTCGTTATCCGCAGACACATCGTCATGATCCACCATGTGGGACATAGCTGCATCGCGGTTTTTCTCCCCATGATCTGTAACAGCAGATGAAGGCAGACCATCATCATCGTCTCCGTTCACTGCTCTTTTGACTGAGACAGGTTGAACAGCTTCCGTTACAGATACCCTTGACGCCATTCCGCCCGTCTGATTAGCGGCACGGCGCGTCACCCAGTCCTGAAGACTGAATTTTTTTCCAGTAATGTCATCCATAAGCTCACCATAATCATTTTGTATAATCCCGCCAAGAAAAACATGCACAATCGGCAATTTTTTCCACAATTCCAGAATAATCCGGTGAATTTGATCGATAAAACCCGCAAGCTCTTGGCAAAACCTGATTCGTCTGCAATGGTTAACGCCAAAGATCTTTCCTCAATTTCTCTAACTTCACCATAGAAAATTTTCATAATTATGACACATTCCACACAAGACGTCACAACCCTTCTCGAACTTCTGGCATCCCGCATTTGCCACGATCTGGTTTCACCAGTTGGTGCCATCAATAACGGAATCGAATTTATGGAAGACATGGCCAATGACCCCGATGGAATAAAACAAGCCACAGATTTAATCGCACACAGCGCAGCCGCAGCAGGAGCACGACTCCAATCTTTCCGCATTGCCTATGGCGCAGGTGGACGTGACGGAAACTTAAAACCGGAAGATATTCAAAAAGCCTTCGGGGCATTAGTCCGTGTAGATGGAAAAATCCGCCAAAGCTGGGATCCTTACGCCCCATTGGGAATTGATATGAAAGCAACAGGCGCATGTAAAATCCTGATGGGAGCTCTTCTTCTGGCGCAAGAATGCCTACCAAAAGGTGGAACAGTTTTTGCCGATCCAGGAACAGGCAAAGAACTTCTTATCACTGCCGAAGGGACAGATGCAACAGTACGTGAAAATGTAGAACAAGCCCTCGCAGGAATCCTCCCCGTCAGCGAACTTGACCCAAGGCTGGTTCATCCCCATATTCTGGGAGAAAGCACTCGCAGCTATAACTTTACGATCATGCTCCACAACACGACAGAAAATAAAATCGTATGGTCAATCAAACAACCCGAATAATCATTCAAGAACAAGAAACAGAAAAAACAAATGATTGATGAACTTCACCCATTACTTTCTCAACCGCGGTTTCAACCATTGGAAAATTGGGATTGGAATTACCGTGAACTCAGCGGAATAAAAATCAGATACGGTCTACCACGATCAAGAAAAACCTATAAAGCAGTTGCAGTCATCCTCGGCGGTCTCGGCGATTTTGGCGAACAATATTTTGAATTCTCACAGGATCTGGACAAACAGAACATCAAGCCCGTCATCATTGACCTTCCTGGCCAAGGAGGATCTGATCGTTATCTGAAAAATTCACATAAACGTCATTCGGCAGGTTTTGATGCACTCCTCAAAGACCTTGGAATCCTGATTGACGAAATCGCCCATTCAACCGCTATCGATATTGAAAACAATCATCTGCGCTTACCCGTCATATTGATTGCCCACTCAATGGGTGCGCATCTCGCCCTGCGTTATCTGGCCGAATACAATAAAACATCCCGTGGACAAACGATTATCTCCGCGGCAGCCTTATCCGCCCCCATGATAAAAATCAAAGCCATTGAAAAAATTCCAAGCCTGATTGGTTTTGGTATTTTAAAACTTTTAGCTCTGGCACCAACATCCTATGTTCCTGGTGGTTGCAATTGGACAGAAACTTACCGCGATCGCGCAGCACTCAAAGGAATTTTTACGCAGGATCAAGATCGCGCGGCACTACAAAAAGCCTTTTTCACCCATCCCGAATACAGACATCTGACCATAGGCAGCCCCACCAACAAATGGCTGAATGATGCCGTAAAATCATGTAAAAAACTGGAAAAACGCACCTATCTTGAACAAATTGACACACCTGTATTAATCGGATTGGCAGGAGACGACCAACTCGTCAGCAACCTTGCCATACGAGAAGCAGCAGCCCATATCAAGGACTGTGAATTACTGGAAATAGAAGGCTCTCAACACGAAATTCTCATGGAACAAGATCAATACAGGTCGGTGTTCCTTGACCGCTTCTTTACTTTTATCGAGAATAATGTTTTTAATAAAACCAACAATGGAAAATACTACATCCAATAATTCGAAGGACACTGGAGAAACGATATGGAAACAAACATGCAAGATTCAAGCTTAAGCTCCCTTCGCCTCAGCGACCGTATATTCTTTGCCTTGCAACTTGCAATCCAGCAAAAAGATTCCCATACCGCAGATGTTTTGGTGAAAGCCCTTGAGTTATCCATGACCCGCAATTCAGGCGGTGGGGATTTCGTTGAACGCCGCGATTACCCGCCAGAAATTGAAGAAGTTTTGAAAAAACTTCGTGAACTGAAAAAATCTCAGTAATCAGTAACCTGAAATCAAATTATTCCACTCGGCCTCGCTTAACACTGTGAGGCCGAGTTCTTTTGCTTTTGTCAACTTCGATCCAGCATCTTCGCCCACCACAACATAATGCGTTTTAGCAGACACGCTCCCCGCAACTTTTGCACCCAAGCCTTCGGCGCGAGCTTTTGCCTCAGCGCGACTCATCGTTACCAGTGTTCCGGTAAAAACAACGGTTTTTCCAAGAACAGGGGTATTTTCAACCTGCACCGGCACAAAATCTTCAACCTGAACGTCATCAAGCAACGCGGATAAAACTTCAAGATTATGATCTTCTTGAAAAAAGGCGATCAGATCCGCGGCAACACTTGCCCCGACATCTTGAATATTAAGCAGCGTTCGATACGCCTCGGAATTCATATCAGCAGCCTCTTTAATCGCATCAGAAAAATGGGAAATACTCAAATATGTTTCTGCCAACCGCTTGGCAGTCGCCTCACCAACCTGTCGAATGCCCAACGCATAAATAAAACGAGGCAAAGAAATAGTCCGACGCAGCTCGATTGATGCAAATAAATTTTTCGCCGACACATCCCCCCACCCTTCACGCTTACGAAGGGGGGTTAGGCTAGAACGATCACGAACTGCCAAAGTAAAAATATCGGCAGGCGTTTTTATAAGGCCTTCGGCATAAAATTCTTCAATGATTTTAGCCCCCAACCCTTCAATATCAAAAGCCAAACGAGACACAAAATGTTTTAAACGCTCGACCGCCTGCGCCGGACAAATCAAACCTCCTGTGCACCGCCGAACGACCTCTCCCTCTTCACGCACCGCATGTGCCCCGCACACAGGACAAGTTTGCGGCATTACAAAAGAAACAGACCCATCAAGTCTTTTCTCTAAAACCACGCTGACAATCTGCGGAATAACATCTCCCGCCCGTTGAATAACCACATGGTCACCAACCCGCACATCTTTGCGGGCAATCTCGTCTTCATTATGAAGCGTGGCACGAGACACAACAACGCCACCAACCGTAATCGGCTCCAACTCGGCGACCGGAGTCAACGCCCCTGTCCGCCCGACCTGAATAGAAATATCTTTTAAAATTGTCACCGCTTGCTCTGCAGGAAACTTATGGGCAATCGCCCAACGCGGAGCCCGCGCAACAAAGCCTAAACGCTCCTGATAATCCAGACGATTCACCTTATAAACAACCCCGTCAATATCATAAGGCAAATCAGGCCGCATCATTTCAATGCGATGGTAATAATCCAGAATTTCCTCAACCGAACGGCACACCGCCTGTGGCTCAGCCTGAGCAAACCCCCAACTCTTCAGTTTCTGACGAATACCATCTTGTGTTTGGGCTATCGGGGCAGACACCTCACCCAAAGCATAACCGAAAAACCGCAAAGGTCGCGAAGCAGACACAGCAGGATTTAATTGACGAACACTTCCGGCCGCCGCATTTCTCGGATTGGCAAAAATTTTACCACCTAAACGCTCTTGCTCTGTATTAAAAACAACAAATTCATCTCTCTGAATATAAATTTCACCACGAACTTCCAGTACTTCTGGAATATCGGAGACATCTGATGAAAGCGATCCAGAAACATCAGCAATCGTCATGACATTCGCGGTAATATCTTCTCCAACCGAACCATCTCCTCGCGTAGCCGCCCCAACCAGTTTTCCTTTCTCATAACGCAAAGAACACGACAATCCGTCAATTTTTGGCTCGGCCACAATCTCGATTTCAGCTGACCCATCCAGTTTCAGGAAATTACGAAGGCGCATCACAAAAGCATCAACATCCTGATCTTCAAACGCATTGCCCAAAGACAACATCGGAACAGAATGCCGGACTTCTTTAAATCCTTTAGCAGGCTTCACCCCAACCGTCTGGCTTGGACTGTCCTTCGTAACCAAATCAGGATATTGTCGCTCGATCTCACCAAGCCGTTGACGTAAGCGGTCATACTCGGCATCCGGTACAACAGGAGAATCCTCTTGATAATAGGCATCATCATGCGACCGGATCTGGTCAATTAAAGAACGATATTCCTGTACCACAGCAGGATCGGCAAACATCAAAGATTGAATAGTCATGCCCGTAATGTACCAGAAAACAGCAGAGAAAAAAGAAGAACCATCAGACCTATCGTGACTTTAAATAAAAATCTGCTATCCCACATTCAACAATCTTGAAGCTGCCGCTCTGGCTTCTACAGTCACCTCTGCCCCTGCAAGCATTCTGGCAATTTCTTCCTGTCTGGCTCCCCCACTTAACGGAACGACATGCGTTACCCCTTCGGCTTTGGAAACAACCCAGTGATGGCTTGCCTGTGCAGCCACTTGGGGCGAATGGGTCACAACCATCACCTGATGCCTCAAAGCCAGTTTAGCCAAACGCTCACCCACGGCACTGGCAGTTGCCCCACCAATTCCGGTATCAATTTCATCAAAGACAAAAACTCCAGTATGAAGAGCAGAATCCGCCAGAACAACCTTCAAAGCGAGCATAAAACGCGCCATCTCCCCACCTGAAGCAATTTTATTAAGCGCACCAAAATCCGGCGCACCTTCAGAAGAGGCATTGGTCGCAACCAAAAACCGGACATCATCAAAGCCTTGAGCACCCCATGACCTCTCCGAAGCGAAAATTTCGATCGATGTTTCAAACACAGATTTGTCTAATTTGAGAGGTTTTAATTCAGAATTGATGATTTTATCAAGCTGTTGAGCCGCCTTCTGGCGTTTTTCATGAAGAATCTCTGCACAACCCCTATATTTTTCTTTAAATTCTTGAACCTCGCGCTCCAATTTCTGGATCACATCCCCCTGATGATCGAGCATATCAAGCTTACCCGACATCTCGTCCAACAAACGCGGAAGATCATCAACCGCGCAATGATGCTTACGCGCAACCGCACGCAAAGAATAAAGCCTGTCTTCTATATCTTCCGCATTCAAATCCCCGATATCCAAAGTCGAAACCAGATGATCGAGCTTGCGGCATGCTTGCTGGATACTATCCGAAGCCGCCCCCAAATCACCCAGCAAATCAGAAATATCCATCCCGATCTTATCAAGATTGCGCTCAAGCATTCTCCACGCCTGCCCGATCTGGATATCCGCCCCTTGCTCCCCCCCCAACGATTCACCAACAAAAGAAAAACATTCACGAAGCGCATCAACATGTTGAATTCGTTTCTTTTTATCAACCAAAGACAATTCTTCACCTTCTTCGGGAGAAAGAGTCTTTAATTCCTCGACACAATCCCTTAAATAGACCTCGTTCTCCATAGCCCTGTCCACAAGAGCACGAGCGTCAACCAAACGAGCCTCGGCATCACGCCACTTCCGAAAACAATCAGAAACATCTGAAACAAAAGAAGAATTTCCAGCATAACAATCCAATACGCTACGATGCGTAGAGGGATTCAAAAGTCCATAAGTCTCGAATTGCCCATGAATATCAACCAAAGTCTCGCCCAATGATTTCAGGAATCCAACACTCACGCTCTCGTCATTCACAAAAGCGCGACTCCGACCATCACTCCCCAAAACACGCCGCAAAATCAGGGCTCCGTCACAATCAATCCCCTGTTCTTTCAACACATCCCAAACGGGGTGCTCGGACTCAATTGAAAACTCAACCGTTACACTGGCCTGATCGGCACCACGGCGCACCAAAGAGGCCTCGGCTCGCGACCCCAGCGCCAAACCCAATGAATCAAGCAAGATCGACTTCCCCGCTCCAGTCTCGCCAGTCAGCGCGGAAAGTCCTGTCGAGAAATCCAAAGACAACTGCTCGATCAAGACCACATTTTTAATATGGAGCGCATGAAGCATGCTCCGCGTTCCTCAAAATGTTAATAATTAGTCGGGTTTCAAAAGAGAGCCAATTGTCCGGCTGACCCATGATCTTTGGTCATGGAGCTTGCCGCGTTGGGAAGGGTCAAGCAAGACGTAGCTATCTTCATACCATTTGTTCCCCGGATAATTATATCCAAGAACAGCCGCCACACGAGTTGCCTCATCGCGCAAACCCAAAACCGTATAGGATTCGACCAAACGATGAAGAGCCTCGGGCACATGGGTCGTTGTCTGATAATTTTTCACAACTTCCAGAAAACGATTGATCGCCGCGTTATACTCTTTTTTCTTCTGGTAATACCGCCCGATTTCCATTTCTTTTCCGGCCAAGTGATCCAGAACCAAATCCAGTTTCAAATTGGCATCCCGCGCATATTTAGTCTCTGGAAACCGCTGGACAACAACCCTCAACGCATCAAGAGCCAACTTAGTCATTCCTTGATCCCGAGCAACATCGGTCATTCGCTCGTAATAACACATAGCCTTCATATAATAAGCATAAGGCACCATTTCATGACCGGGATGCAACTCGACAAAACGATCCAATGACACAATCGCATCATCATATTTCAAAGCTTCATAAGCCGATTCGGCCTGACGGATTTGGGATAAAGTCGCAAACTCGGAATAAGGGTGCTGCCGCTCGACCTCGGAATATAAAGTAGACGCTTTTTGATATTGCCCGTCTTTATTGGCCGCTTCCGCATCCTTGAAAATCTCGTCAGCCGGACGATCAACGGTCAAAGGGTCTTGAACATCGTCCTTAGACGTGCATCCAGATAGAATTACGGCAAAAACAAGCAGGCTGGCGAAGGTCTTTTTCATGATAGTCCTTAAAAAAACTTAGATAGATTATATCTATCACCAAGCTCGAAAGACACCAAGTTCAATTTACCAATAAAAATCAGGAAAAAATCTAAACTGCCCCGATGGCAGACTTGACGGAAGACACCACAAAAGAATTTACAGCAATCCCTACACCTGTCTCTGGAACATGATCCATATAAAGGTCAACATAAGCCCAAGAATCAGGGCGAGAAAACAATTCCCGCAAAACCAGATTATTCATATTATGTCCGGGTTTGCTGGCCTTAAACTGCCCAACGATAGGCCCACCCGCAATATATAAATCACCAACCGCATCAAGAACTTTATGACGGGCAAATTCGTTCGAACAACGCAATCCTTCGGGATTCATCACAGAATCTGTGTCGAGAACAATAGCATTGTCCAAAGACCCACCCAAAGCCAAGCCCATAGCACGCAACGCATTCACTTCATGCAAGAACCCGAAAGTCCGTGCTTCAGCAATTTTACCGATAAAATCACCGGAAAACATGTCAATTTCTGCCGACTGGCGGCCAATTTCAGGATGAGAAAAATCAATCTCAATGGAATAGCGGGAACCAATTCCGGGCGTTAACACCGCAATTTTATCGCCATCACGCACACTGACTTCTTTCAAAATCTTGATCGCCCGCCGTGCAGCCGTCTGAACGGACAAACCGGCATCAAGAATAGCATCAATAAAGGGCTCGGAGCTTCCGTCCATAATCGGCACTTCAGGGCCATCCAGCTCGATCACAGCATTATCAACACCACAAGCCGCCAATGCCGCCATTAAATGTTCAATCGTGCCGACCGTCACACCGTCTTCATTGCCAACAACCGTACACAACCGTGTATCGACAACCCTGTCCCAACGAGCAGGCACAACATTATTCTTGCCCGAAACATCCACACGAACGAAAACCACCCCCGAAGAAACAACCGCAGGCTTAATCCGTAAAACCGTTTCGGCTCCCGAATGAAGGCCAACGCCGCAGAGGGTAACAATGTTTTGAACCGTATGTTGCATATTGATAATCAAGGACTCTTGAAGGGTTGCGAAGCACTACTCATCTGTTGTGAAATGTAATACAGACCGTACGCCGCGACAAATCACGCTCTATTGCGCTCTGTTACAACTCCCCATTCACCGGAACATTTCAAATAAAATATATGAAAAATATTATCGATAAAATGCCGCGACAAAAACAATCCATTGAATTATAATCGTATTATGAAACTTCCCGATAAAGAACAAATTCTAAAGCTCCTCGAAAAATTCGGGGTTGCCATGACCAAACGTGACGTCATCGCAGCCTTCGGCATTAAGGGTGAAGAAGCCAGAATTGCCCTAAAAAAACTTCTCAAAGAAATGGAAGAAGAAGGCTTGCTAATCAAGGATATGGGAAAGTCCTATAAAATCGCCGATGCCCTTCCCCCCGTCTGCGTGGTTGAAATCACCGATATTGATATTGACGGCGATCTCTTTGCTACACCAGCAGAATGGCAAGCGGATTTACAAGGCTCCCCACCCCGCATAGAAATCATGCCCGACAAAAAAGGCCACCCATCTTTCATGGTCGGTGACCGCGCCTTGGTTCGCGTCAGAAAAGCCGGACACAATATCTTCGAAGCGATCATTATCAAAAAAGTGGATGCCGCAACCGCCCGCATTGTCGGATATATTAAGCAAATCAAAGGAGGGTATCTTCTTGCTCCCGTTGACCGCCGCGCCAAACATGACTTTGACATTCCATCCACAGAATTAAATGGAGCCTTGGTCGGACAAATTGTTGTCGCCGAAATCCAGCCCTCCCGATCATCTTTAAGAAAAAAAGTCCGTATTGTTGAAGTCGTCGGTAACATCGACAACCCGAAAGTCATCAGCCTGATGGCTCTTTACGAAGCGGGTCTACGCCCGACCTTCCCCGAATCTGTCATTGCCGAAACCGATGACATGACCATTCCGTCTTTGGGCAACCGCACAGATTTGCGTGATATTCCCTTGGTCACAATTGACGGATCAGACGCGCGCGATTTTGACGATGCCGTCTTCGCAGAACCCGACACACAACCAAACAACGAAGGCGGATTTCATCTGGTCGTCGCCATTGCCGACGTATCCCATTACGTTTTACATGGAAAAGAACTGGACAAGGAAGCCTATCTGCGCGGCAACTCGACCTATTTTCCTGACCGTGTTTTACCGATGTTACCGGAAAAACTCTCGAACGATTTATGCTCTCTGCGCCCCCATGAACCTCGTGCCACATTGGCCGTTCACATGTGGGTTAACAAAGACGGTAAATTATTAAAACATAAATTTGTACGCGGCCTGATGATGTCGCGCGCACGCCTGACCTATGAACAGGTTCAAGCAGCCATCACCGGACAAACCGATGACACCACAGCCCCCCTGATGGACGAAGTCATCAAACCTCTCTATCAAGCATGGAAAATTCTGGATGCCGCCCGCATCAAACGCGGAGCCCTCGACCTTGATATTCCCGAACGGAAAATCGTCGTGAATGATAAAGGGGAAATGACCGGTGTTGCCATTCGTGAACGTCTGGACTCCCATAAAGTCATTGAAGAATTTATGATTCTGGCCAATGTCGCCGCCGCCGAAGCTCTGGAAGCCAAACAAGCCCCCTGCATTTACCGCATCCATGACCGTCCGACGGGTGAAAAACTGATGTCGGCATCAACCTTCCTTGAAGCATTCGGATTGACATTACCCAAAAGCGGAATTGCCGGCCCATCGCAATTAAATCACCTGTTGGAAAAAGCAAAAAAAATGCCGATGGGGTTTTTAATCTCGGAAATAATTTTACGCTCACAATCCCAAGCCGTTTATGACCCAGAAAATATCGGTCATTTCGGATTGGCACTGCAACGTTATGCCCACTTCACCTCTCCTATTCGCCGTTATGCTGATTTGATTGTCCATAGGTCATTGATCCATGCCTATAATCTTGGAGATGGCGGATTGACTGACCATGAAACCGTCAAGCTCTCGGAAATTGCACAACATATTTCTTCCACCGAACGCACCTCTGCCGAAGCCGAACGCAACTCGGTCGACCGCTTCACGGCGGCTTATTTAAGCGACAAAATCGGTATGGAATTCGAAGGCCGCATCAGTGGCGTCACCCGTTTCGGATTATTCATCAAACTGGTTTCGACCGGAGCCGATGGCCTCGTTCCGATCCGGTCACTCCCCAGCGATTACTACATCCATGACGAAGCCCATCACGCCTTGATTGGGCGCAGATCAGGCCGAACATTCCGCTTGGGCGCACCTGTTTTGGTTCGCATCCTCGAAGCCGATCCATTAACCGGCAGCTCGGTTTTTGAATTGGTTGGTGCAGAGCGTGGAGCAGAGGTTGATGGATATAAATCCAAAAACCAATCCGGAGGAGACAGGAGGGACAAAAGATCTTTTGAAAGAAAATCCGCTCCAAAGACCAAAAGCAAACACCCGTCAAAAGACCGCGATAACAAAAAGAGCGAAAAAAACCACAAATCGAATTCCCAAAAACCCAAGTCAGGGAAATTCAAACCCAAACCCCGTCCGGAATAAAATCAATTCTCAATGGGGCAACTGGCATTTTGCCAAATATAATCAAAACGTCTGCGCTGTTCTTCAGCCAGCTCTGCATTTTGAATCAAAATAATCTGCTTGCGCCCAACAAGATCAATCGCAAAATAATCGGAAAAAATGAAACTGGGAGTACTTGCAGAAAACAAATTATCAGCAACCTGCCTATGCCATTCCATAGGCCCCATAATATCATGAGCAGTATTATCCGACTTAATCAGAAGTCGTTCTTGCTTACCTGCATCCTGAAGTCTTTTGATATGACCATTGACCGAATCCCGATGCTCATCCTGAATTCTCTTATAATCCACGCCTGAAATCAGCACTTCCTTATGTCCAGAACGGCAAAGCGTATCATAGACAAAATCCATAATCCGCGTTTCAAAATCATTTCCTTCTATGATTTCAATGATATTAAGCTGTTTACGAACCCCTCCTGGCATAAACTCAAGCCCAGATCTTTCAAAAGCTTTTAAAATGGCTTGCGTGGATTGTTCTGTCGGCCTAAACCGCCCGCTTTCAATATTAGCAATAGCAGTCTGGGAAAGTCCGGTTTGCTCCCCCAACTCCTTTTGATTCCAATCCAGAAGGGCTCTGGCCGCCTTAATTTGTTGAAGAGTAATCATGGCATCATAAATTATTACATAAAAGTTTATAAAAAAACATTGACAGCCAAAATAACGTTATGTTAATAGAAGTTATAATTAAATAAATATGCAAAACATAATAAATTATAAAGGTGTGCCATGTTAACGATTCCTGACCAAACAGACATTATTACCTCTTTGCCAGAGAATCATTCTGCGCGAAGCGTGACCGAAAGAAAAGGTCTATTAATAAAATCCAGAACAGCAGCTAGACGCTCGTACTCACCTTATTCTGGGTTCCCTGTCGGAGCGGCCATAAGAACATGGCGCGGAACGGAACATATGGGGCAAAACACTGAAACCGCCATTAGCGAGGGGCTAAACTGCGGTGAAAGATCTGCTATTTTGGATGCCGTAACACAAGGGGAACATTTTCACCGTCGAGATTTCCTGCAAATGATCGCCATATCATGCATCAACGCACCGCCACCATACACCCAAACTTTGGGAAGCAAAAACGGAAAACACATAGAAACAGCCGTTGACTTGGCTGTACAAGAGCAAGAAAAACAGCCTCAAACGAATTTCGCCGGACTAACCCCTGGATGGCTAAAAAATAAATTTGTTTTGCAAGCCTTATCCGATGGTTCACCATGCGGAGCTTGTCGCCAAGTCATGAATGATTTCTCTGGTTCGAACACAATTGTTTTGATCGATGACCACAAAGATGGCGTTCTATTCAGAATGTCCGATCTCTTACCCGTTGGTTTCAGATTTGGGGACACAACCCAACAAGACAAACCTCACATTGAAAACGTTTACCATATTGAGCAGCAAGCGCATTCCAATCAAATCAGTCTGATCGATGCCGCAAATCTTGCCGCCCACAACTCATACTCATGGGGAACTGCTCATTTAAAGAATGGCACAGCTATTCGCTGCACGGATGGACAAATCTATATAGGATCTTCAATGATTAACAGCTCAACTGGATTGAGCATTAATTCCATGAGAAGCGCGGTCAATCGAGCCATATCAAATGGAGCGATAGAACGTTGCGGCACTACTTTTATACAAGACATCGCGACCTCATTTACAGAAAAGAAACATCCTCTATGTATTCAGCATGGTATTGCACAAGATTTAATGATCGAATTTGCAAATCAAGCAACGATCATAAACATTCGGATTGAAAATGAAATATCCAGATTTTCTATAGGGCAATTACTCTCCATACCTCATAGGACACCACAATAATTAAGCAATCACGCTCAATAAATTATGTAAATAATAAGACAACTCTGTGTGGGCAAGAATTATTGTTGTTTTTCTTGACATTGCCCCGAAAATGCTTATTTTGACGCACTGAATTCCAAGTTAAAAGGTAAAAAAAATGGCTAAAAAAGGCGCAATTGTTAAAGTTCGTTTGTTGAGCACAGGGAAAAATGTCAAGGGCAACCCGACAGGTTTCACCTATTACATCCAAAAGAATCCAAAAAACATCACGGAAAAAATGTCCTTCCGTAAATATGACCCACGGGCGATCAACCCTGAAAACGGCAAGCTTGGCTGCCACGTCATTTTTGAAGAAAAGAAAATGCCTCCGCATAAAAAGTAATAAGCTACGGCGGACACCTCTTCACGCTTCTTCCGAGGCGTGTTGGTTGCAAGAAACTTAAAAAACCACTCAAAATCGAGTGGTTTTTTTTAATGCGGCATTTATGAGGTTGGCGTTGACAACCGCCCCTTACCATCAAAATAAATACAGTTTCGTCCATTGTTCTTGGCTTCATATAACTGCGCATCCGCTCTTTGAATCAATGCACCGACATCCATTTGCTCGGCTTGCCCATCAGAAAGAACAATACCTCCAAACGATGCCGTAATACTCAACTGCCCGTCTTTGGCACTACATGGAAATGGAGTATCAGCAACAACGCGCCGCAAACGTTCGGCAATAAGACAGGCAACCTCTTCTGTCGTATCAGGAAGAATAGCAACAAATTCTTCTCCACCTAAACGGGCAACCAGATCAAAAGAACGCACACCATCTTTGATACGGGCGGCAAAACCTTTTAGAATCTCATCACCAACCTGATGCCCATGTGTATCATTCACTGGCTTGAAATGGTCAATATCGATATAGAGAAAACCGAGCGGCTTGTGATTCTCACGCGCTGTTTGCAACATTTTCTGCATGTGAACTTCAAAATAACGACGATTATAAAGACCCGTCAACGCATCGGTCAAAGCCATCGACAAAGATATTTCGTAATTGGCACGAAGTTTGTCCTGAAACCGCTTACGACGAATTTGTGTCCGACACCTTGCCAACATCTCGTTACGATCTAATGGCCGCAAGATATAATCATGAGCCCCAATTTCAAGACAATGAGCGATTTTTTCTAGATCCGTGTCATTCCCTAACATAACAATCGGGGTTGAACGACTGCGCTCATTAGACCGCAAATGAGCACAAAACCTCGCCCCATCTTCGTTTTTTAAATTCAACGACAAAAAGATCAAATCAAAATCTTTAACCGCAATTTCTTTAAGCGCATCCATACCACTGGTAACAACACTCACAGCATTCTGGTCACGCCCCATAGCATCAACAATTCGATTAGCATCAAACGCCATATCCTCAAGAACCAGAATCTGGGCTTGTTCAACTGGTTGAGTCATAACGGTCAACGCTTCATCAGTTACACCCAATTGAGACGCCGTACTTTCACGCGCCCGCCATTCGTCAATCGTCATTTTCAAGCGAACAAGAGACCGCACCCGTGCCATTAACGCAACATCATTCACAGGCTTGGACAAAAAATCATCTGCTCCATTTTCAAGACCGCGCACACGATCCTCAACATCGGTCAACGCCGTAACCATGACCACAGGAATATGCGCAGTCAATGGATTGGCTTTAATCTGCCGACAAACCTCGAACCCGTCCATACCAGGCATCATCACATCGAGTAAAACGACATCAGGATTGCATTCCACAATTTTCTTCAAGGCCTCGGGGCCATTTAAAGCCGTAACAACTTCATAATACTCGGCCATCAACTTGGCTTCGAGCAATTTGACATTAGGCAAAATATCATCAACGACAAGGACGCGAGCTGTCATATAAACCTATTCTTTCAACTGGGGGATGTCTTCAACAACAGGGACAAGAAATTTTTGCACTGTCTCAATAAATTTTACGACCGAAATGGGTTTTGAAATATAATCTTCACAACCACCCTCCCGTATTTTCTGTTCATCGCCTTTCATCGCAAAAGCTGTCACAGCAATCACGGGAATCGATTTTAAATCATCGTCTTCTTTTAACCATTTTGTAACATCAAGCCCCGAAACTTCGGGCAGCTGAATATCCATCAAGATAAGATCAGGACTATGCTCACGAGCCAAAGCCAGAACATTTTTTCCGTCCCGTGCCTGTACCGTCACCACGCCATGCGCTTCCAAAAGATCATGGAACAACTTCATATTAAGTTCGTTGTCTTCAACAACCAGAACTTTTTTTCCTGCCATAGGAGAATTTTGCATTTTACTATTCCTTACATGTATCCAAACTGGTTTTTTCCAAGGCAATCAATTTTTGAGATATTGAAAAGTCATGATAATCAACCTTCATCTCGCGCACAATTCCATTCTCCAGAACATCCATACTTAATTCATAATCAGCAACAGAGTCGACTTTATTCAAAGGAAAAACAGCCAAACCCATTGTCCATGCCGGATAATCGGTTAAAGAGGAATCAATTTTTTCCGCACCGGAAGATTGTTTCATATCAGAAGCATTTTTTGGTGCAATCTTCTTGCCAATCACAGCATTGATCTCGACCGCCCCTTGATCGTCACTTCCATCAAACACGATAGCATGAACAATTTTTTTGCCGCGCTGAGCTTCAGAAATCAAAGAATAGGTATGCGCCAAAGGAAACAAAGTCCCTTCACCTAGATCATAATGGGTTTCTGCGGGAATAGAATAATCCGCAGACCCCTTAGCTCCCTGTGCAAGATCAAGAACAGCCTTTCCACGAATTTTCTCATAAATTTCACCATCCCGACTACGGGAAGATGAAAAATCCAAATGATCCCCCGCAAAAGACTCAAAACTTGAAAATTTTGTTTCCACCCGAACCGAAGGCGCAGAACTATACTCGTAAACCATATTAAAACGATGGTCGGTAATCCAACCGCCACAAACCGACTTCAGCGTATACATCATAGTTCCGCTCACTCCCAGAATTTGAGAACCACGTTTCATCGATGTCATTTTTATATCGTAAATCGCCCGATGAGGAGCAATCACATCCTGAGCACCTTTAATTGTTTCAAACGGAACAGCGGTCACCGAAGCCGCATCAGCGTCTATGCTGGATACCCCACCCCAGATAATGAGAACAAATGCCGCCAGAGAGAACCGTCCGGCTCGCGAAAAAATCATAAATAGCCCCAATTCAAAAACACCGTCAAATCACCCTTCTTTATATAGGAAGGAACCCGTCCTGAAAAGCGGTGACCTGACAGAAAAGGTTATCTGGAAAATTCTACCCTATCTCTGGGTAAAAAAGTCTTAAAAGGAAAATTTTTATTTAACAAAAAACACGATAAAAACCAAAAACCATAGGAAACAACAAAGATATTGCACGCTTTTTGCCATTTGGCATGACTTTCGCAAATCCTTGTCTATTGAGAACCGCAAGGGGAATAGAAATACAGAGGGGAAAATAACAATGAACACATATATGCCAACAGCCTTGAGTCAGGCGTCAAATGTAGTAGATCAAATCATCAATTTGAAAGAAACCCTCGGTCACTCACCGCAAAGACTGGAATCTGGGCTTCATAGAATCATTGCAACAGCCATGGCACTTCTGGGGCAAGCCCAAACAGAACTGGATCAAAAAAGCAGCCAGATCGAAACATTAAAGCAAAAAATTGCTCATTTGGAAGAATCTTCCACCACAGATTTATTATCTGGCCTCAAGAATCGCCGTGGCTTTGAACAAGCTTTTGATGGCGAACTGGATCGTGTTCAACGTGGAAAATCAATAGGCGGCGTCCTTTTAATGATCGACATGGATAATTTCAAGAAAATCAACGATACACTCGGCCATCAGGCAGGAGATGCCTGCCTGAAACTTGTTGGACAAGTCCTGAAACATGAAGTTCGCGCCATGGACACCGCCGCACGCATGGGTGGGGATGAATTTGTTATCTTGATGACCGACACAACCGCAGAAGCCCTTTTATGCAGGATTCAAGGCCTGATCTGGAAGCTCAACAACTTATCCCTGATCTGGAAAGATCAAGAACTCCAGATCAGTGCAAGCATCGGTATGAAACCCTACGACAAAAATCATAGCGCGGCAGAGATATTCTCGGCAGCCGACCATGATATGTACATCAACAAGCGCAAATCAAAGGAGCAAGCAACCATGAACGCGCAATAACGCGCAAGAAAAAATATCAAATCCAGTTTATAAAGTTTCCAGCATTCCTCCTCCCTTACCCAAACCCTGAATGCTGGGGTACCCCACCCCCGATTGCGGCCCCTACCCGATCGGGGGTATTTTTATGAAATTTGCACTCTTGGTCAAATTATGTTAACCTCTGGTTAATCATAGTAAATAAAAAGTTAATTTTCTGACAAATGTCAGGGTGTGTTAAATGGCAGAAACAAAAGGTTTACTTGCGGAATGGACGCAAATCAACCCCTCACAAGGGCAACCCCCTGCTGTGGGAGCAAGCCTGTATCATCTACCAACACCAACAACTTCTACAGATTCACCCTACATCAACGATCTAACAACAGAAATAAGACGTTTACGTGCAGAAAATGCCCAACTACAGGAAGCTCTTTTTATCGATCCAAAAACCAGATTAAACAGTGAAGTCGCTTTTAAAAATAGATCTGAAACAATTCTGGAACAAAAATTATCAGGAAGGCAGTCTGACACGAAAGACATCGCATTGATTCGCATTGATCTGGACGGATTTAAACCAATCAATGATTTCTATGGCCACGATTCAGGCGATCAATATTTTAAAATATTCGGACAACGTATGCAAAATCTCTTCCGTCAGAACGATGTTCTTGCCCGTTTTGGTGGAGATGAATTTGCTATTTTGGTAGTTGATACTGATATTAAAACCATCACCGAAAAAATGAAGGCTATATTTGAAGAATCCAAGGACTGGGTTTTTGATATTTTTGGCAAACAGATTGCATTCCGTGGGTTTAGCTATGGCATCTCATCCACCGATGAACTTAACCTAACAACAAAAATATCAGCACAAGAGGCAAGGGAAACGCTTAATCGTACAGCCGATCAAAGAGCAACCCATCACAAACTTCGCCCAGATAAAGCGCAAAGAGACGATATCACCCTCTGCGCGTCACCATCTACCACAGATGCAAAACCACAACCTTAATCGACCAAAAGTATTTCTTTCAATTTATATCTATTCTTCACATGATAATAACGTTGAAATGGTAATCTGAAGGGCTGGAAAAAAATCAGAAAGCCCATCAATGTCAGACTCATTGAACGCTGAAAAGCTTATCAAAATACTTAAAAATGAACTCATAATCGCGCAGGAATCAGCGCGGTACTGGGAAGTCATGGCCACAACAGACGACCTGACCGGCCTTCATAATCGGCGTATGCTCAATCAGGTCGAAATCAATTTTTCTGAACGAAGATGCAAAGACCACGAAAATGAAATAACCTTACTATTCATTGATCTCGATGATTTTGGTCAACTGAACAAAATATACGGCGACAACATCGGGGATGATGCCCTGCGCTTACTGGGGCAAATGATTCGCCGCAACATCCGAGACACCGACCTTGCTATTCGCAAAGGCGGAGATGAATTTGTTTTATTCCTCATAGAAACAACACCGCAAATGGCAAATAAAGCCGTTGTTAAACGCCTTGAACTGATGCTCGACGGAGAACTCTCATTATCCGTACAAGGAAATACAATTCTCATTCGCGGCAGCATCGGCGTTTTTGCCTATCAAAAAAACCTTTCTCCACTCGAAAATCTGAAACACGCTGATCTATTAATGCGCACCACAAAAAAGAAACGCAAAGCCAATAAAAAAACCGATGCGACACATCAAAAACCTATTGACGGTGCAACTGATACCGCATCGGCACCGTAAAATGTAAATCCGCATCACGAAAAGACTCCGGAGGAACATCAAAAGGCGAAGCCCGTTTAACAGCATCAACCGCCGCACGATCAAGACTGTGTGAATAAGAGGTTTTTACAATACGAATATCTTGTGCCGCCCCATCACGTTCCAAAACAAACGATAAAACAACGTCCCCTTCTTCATGCCGCCGTATTGCAGATTTCGGATAAAATTTGAAAGCATTGATCTGTGAAACCACCCGCGCAGCATAACTCTCGACTCCGCCCAGTCCACGTTTTGTCATAGCATCAGACTGTTTGACCGAAGCAGGCTTGTCTTGTTCCACAACATCAAGCCTAATGTTCGGCTCAACAGTTTGATTATCAGTGGATTTTTCCTCATCGGGAACAATCTCTTCAATCGAAGACATCAATTCAACCCAGACTTCAGGCTGAGGAGATATCACCTCATCGGAAGAAAACTCATGCATTCCCCAATTTCCAATAAAACCGGACAACCCCAAAATCAATACAGCATGAAAAACAACCGAAATCGACAGGGATAAAAAAACACCCCTGTCCATCGATAATTTATGACGGCTAGAAACGGCCACTGATCCGCAACCCGATCGAACGCCCTGGCTCATTCACTTGAATTTCAGTCGGGTCAACAGCATTGCCACGGTTCAAATGGGCTGCATAGGTTTTATCAAACAGATTATAAACCCCCAACGACACATCAAACGGCTTTAAATCAGCCTTGGCATACAAATCCAACGTGCCATAACCAGATGTTTTTCCCACATCACGAAGAGCCGTGTCATTATCCGTCCGGTTTTGCTTCATAGCAAAATTCAAAGCCGTACCAAATGACCACATATCACGAATATAATCAACACTCACCCGACCTTCCAAAGGGGGTATTTGAGACAGAGCATCATCATCCGTCCGGTTTTGCCCGTAAGTATAAGCAACCGCCCCACCCAATGCCCAATGCGGTGTTAATTGATACGATGTTTGATAATCAAATCCCATCAAACTGGCATCAATATTGCGATAGATGGTTTCTCCGGATGTTGCAACAACGCCGCTTTGACCTCGCGCCAGATCCCGAAAAATATAATCACTCACGCGATCATAATACCCTGACACTGTGGTCGTCCATGCTCCACCATTCAAACTGACCCCGACATCAAACTGGTGATGTTTTTCAGGCGCAAGATCAGGATTCCCAACCCACCGACTGGAAGCCACACCACTATTGGCAGCCATGTAACGCTCGGTCGCATCGGCCGTCCGAACAGAACGGCTAACACCAGTGAACATCATCAAATTGGATGTCAGATCATATTCGAATCTGAACAATCCACCCAGATTATACTCGGTTTTATCCTGAGCCATAACACCGTAATGATTGAGATAAAGCGTATTGGAACTCACCGCCCCAAAACTACGTTCCGCTCCGGCAGCATCGGCCGTCACAACATCATAACGCCCCCCAACTTTCAAACGAACATCATCTAAAAGTTCAGGATCGGCTTCCACAAACAATCCCGTTTGACGAATACGGACATCCGGCCACATATAGGATTGCGGAGTTGTCGCATCACGCGCCATCGCCATACCGCTAAACCGTTTGGCATCTTTATCATTATTCTGAAGATCCAATCCCACTATCAGGGGAACACCGGAAACCTCGATATTTCCTGACATCACCCCTCCAAAAGTCGCAGATTCAGATTCCGTCTTCATTTTCATGCCGGTATTGTCACGCAATGAATAATTATCCATCAAATGATCAACATCACTTCGATAGGCATGAAAAGAAAAACCTTTAAAGAAGTCTCCATGAATAAAATGTTCAAACGAAAAACGATGGGTCAACCCGTTAGAAAACGGAGAATCCATCCCTGCTCCGGCATATAAAACATCATCCATACGGGTCAATTCAACACCCGCTTTAATCGTCGTATTGTCATTAGGCTTCCACACAGGCAATAACGCATAATTTTCGGATGTTGCCGCTGACCTGACTTTTTGTCCTTGACCATCTTCATAATCATCCATTGAAAAATGTGACCACAACCCACGCAACTGAATAATCTTATTGCCCGCACCAACATCTACGCTAGCCTCCTGAACATGACCATTCGACTGGAATCCTCCGCCGACTTTGGCACTATACTCAAATTCACTGCGTTCAAACGGCAAAAGCTTACGCTCGAACTTAACAGTCCCGCCCGATCCTCCTGACCCGTGAACAACAGACTGATAGCCCTTTTCAATCACAACAGAATCATAACTATCCGGCGTTGCATAAGCAGTTGGAGGATCCATGCGGTTGGGGCATCCTCCATGGATATAAGCCCCATCATTAATTACATTCAACTGGGTTTGCTGTTGCCCGTGAATAACCGGATCAATACCATGCCCCCCCATCCGAGAACCGGACACCCCAACAACCGACTTCAAATAGTCGCCGCCATCACCACCAGCCATCCGAGACGCCGAATGCGTATCAGGAAAAATATTTTGATAAAGCGTAGAATAAGGACTCCAAATGGCTTCAACCCCGACTTCCGGAAGATTGGTTTGTGCAAAAACCACAGAAGACGACAAACAAACAGACAATGAAGCTACCCCAGCCAACAGGCTGTTTTGAATAAAAATAGACATGAGAATTTTCTCCTGAAAAAATGATTTAAAAACTATTTTTTGAAATCAGGAGAAAGAAGGAGGAGCCTGCCGCTGAATAAAATCTTCGGCAAAATAAATATCATGAACACGAACATCATAAGTCAGAACAATTGATTCAGGAAATTCCACCCGAAACCAGACAATATCCACAAAAGGAACATCAATAGAGTGCATCGCCGCCGCAAGAAAAGAGAACGGACATGCCTGTTCAGAAGAATCCGAATCCTCGATCGGCTGTCCGTCATTTCCAACATGGATTGTTTTACTCTCCACGCCGGAACAAATAGTCACCCATTCACCACCGGACACATCAGGCATAAAACCGACAGGCACAGACGCTCTGATCGCAAAGACCAGAAGTAATAAAATAAATATGCCTGTCCGCCCCGCCATAATCACCTAGCTGGCCGCTTGAATTTTTGGCTTACCCAAATCAATTTTGATATGAAGGTCTTTAAGCTGCTCAGGACTGGCATCACTTGGCGATCCCATCATCTGGTCTTCATAAGCGCCGTTCATCACAAACGCATACACTTCGCGCAAATTCGGCTCATCAGCCAGAATCATCACCATCCGGTCAATCCCGAACGCACATCCACCGTGCGGAGGTGCGCCATATTGGAACGCGCTCAGCATCCCGCCGAATTTCTTTTCAAGAACCTCACGTGAATATCCTGCCAAAGCAAAAGCTTTTTCCATGATGTCGGGACGGTGATTCCGAATGCCGCCAGAACACACTTCAAATCCATTGCATACGCAATCATATTGAAAAGCTTTGACTTGCAACACATCACCATTCAAAGCATCCATACCACCCTGCGGCATCGAGAACGGGTTGTGAGAAAAATCGATCAAGCCTGTTTTTTCGCTCATCTCATACATCGGAAAATCAACGATCCAACAAAACTTGAACTGACCCAATTGACGAATACCCATATCATCGCAAATCTTGTCACGCGCTTTACCGGCCATCGACGCGGCTTTAGCAGGCTTATCGCACACAAAGAAAATCGCATCACCACTTTCAAGACCTGCGAGCTTATTAAGCTCGGCCTGCGCTTCAGCAGGAATAAATTTTGCAATCGGGCCTTTGCCTTCAACGCCTTCAACCAAGACATACCCCAAACCAGGAGCACCTTCGCCACGCGCCCAATCATTGAGCTTGTCAAAGAAACTACGCGGCTTGTCACCAACTTGCGGCGCACGGATCGCACGCACCACACCACCGGCACCAATTACGGATTTAAACGCATTAAACGTGACATCATCGCGTTTAAAAATCTCCGTCACATCACAGATCACCAGTGGGTTACGCAAATCGGGTTTATCAGACCCGTATGTCATCATGGCTTCTTCCCATGTCAGATGAGGCCACGGCGCAGCTGTTACAGATTTTTTTTCACCCGTCCAGCCGGAGAATTCATCAAACATCCCGCCAACCACTTGTTCCATAGTCGAAAAAATATCGCTCTGTTCGATAAACGACATCTCAACATCCAGCTGATAAAATTCAGCCAGACGATCAGCCCGTCCATCTTCATCACGAAAACACGGCGCAATCTGGAAGTAACGGTCAAAACCGGAGACCATCAACAACTGTTTGAACTGTTGGGGAGCCTGAGGCAACGCATAAAACTTGCCCGGATGCAAACGAGACGGCACAAGATAATCCCGTGCCCCTTCAGGACTTGAGGCCGCTAAAATCGGCGTATTAAACTCTTGAAACCCTTGATCCCACATCCGACGACGGATCGAGGCAATCATATCATTACGCAGCCGCACACGAGAATGCATCCCGTCACGACGCAAATCCAGATAACGATATTTCAAACGAATATCTTCACCGGTCTGATCCGGCTCAGCAATCTGGAATGGAATAACCTCAGCACCCGACTGCAATTCAGCAGACGCAATATAAACTTCAATCTCACCCGTCGGAAGTTTGGAATTGGCCGTCCCATCGGCACGTTTCTTGACTTTACCGTTAATCGTAATAACAGACTCAACACGCCATTGCTCGACTTGTTTTAAAGCAGCCGAATCCTGATCCACCACACATTGGGTCACACCATACGTATCACGTAAATCGACAAACAACACCCCGCCATGATCGCGCATACGGGCAATCCAGCCCGAAAGCTTAACAGTTTGGCCTTCGTCAGACGCGCGCAACGCGCCACAAGTATGGGAACGGTATTTATGCATAAAGGGAACTCTCTCAATTATAAAAATGCTTCAGCCGCTGTTATAACGGCTGAAAGTCTTATTTCCAATGGTTTTTTTAAACACTTTGGTGTTATGTCAATAAAATTTTTATTCCATTGCCCCGCCCGCTGGGCTAAACAACAAGACATGACTTTCATTACCACAAACGCCGAATTACAGGCTTTTTGCCAATCTCTAGCGAACGTCCCCTTTATCACCGTTGACACGGAGTTTTTGCGGGAAAAAACCTATTACGCAAAACTATGCCTGATCCAGATCTCGGGGCCGGACAAAAACGCAGTGGCCATTGATGTTCTTTCAAGCGAAGAAGAAATTGACCTGACTCCGGTTTGGGATCTGATGAATAATGACAAGATTTTAAAAGTCTTTCATGCGGCAAGGCAAGATCTGGAAATCATCTATACCCTATCAGGAAAAATCCCCACCCCTCTATACGACACCCAGATTGCCGCCATGGTTTGCGGTTACGGCGAACAAGCAGGCTATGAAGCTCTGGTGGCAGACATCTGCAAAATCCGAGTCGATAAATCAAGCCAGTTTACCGATTGGTCTCACCGCCCACTTTCACAAAAGCAACTGGCCTATGCTCTGGACGATGTTATTCATCTGGTCGACATTTACCTGCATCTTGAAGAGCATCTGATACAAAAAAACCGTCACCAATGGGTCAGCGAAGAAGTCTCGGCGTTAACCAGCCCGTCTTTATACGAAGTTGATCCATACGAAACATGGCACCGCTTGAAAATCAGATCACCAAAACCAAGGGATTTAGCTGTATTGCGAGAATTGGCAGCATGGCGCGAACAAGAAGCTATCCGCAAGGATGTTCCAAGATCACGCATCTTGAAAGACGAAACCTTGATTGACCTTGCCTATCAACGCCCGACCAATGAAAAAGACCTGACTCGTATCCGTGGGATTTCTGCCGATATGGCGAAAGGGAAATTCGGGAAGATGGTAATGGATGTGATTACCAAAGGTCTGGCCATTCCGGATTCACACTGTCCCGCGCCGGACATCAAAAAACCTCTTCCGGCCAAATTTGCACCGGTTTTAGAAATTCTAAAAATGCTCTTACGCATCCAGTCATCCGAAAATGATGTTGCCGCAAAACTGATAGCCTCATCAAATGACCTTGAATCCTATTTGCAAGATCCGGCGGCGGAAAATCTGATATCACAAGGCTGGAGACATGAAATTTTTGGCCAATACGCCAAACAGATGATGAATGGGGAACTCGCTATCACCATCGACAAAAATAAAATAAAAAAACTGAAGATATAGAAGATATAAATTTTTAAAGAAAGATCCTGTGACCATGAAAACCCCGAAATCATATCCTTCATGGAAAGCTCTTGAAACGCACCACATGGACATGAGAGATTTTTCTTTACGGGAAGCTCTGACCAAAGAAGACAGATTTAAAGATTTTTCATTGATAATGGAAGACACCCTGTTTGACTTTTCCAAACACCTGGTAACACCCGAAACCATTGCCCTTTTAACTGACCTTGCCAAAGAGTCAGGCGTCGAAACCATGCGAAAAAAAATGTTTTCTGGTGAAAAAATAAACAACACAGAAAACCGCTCCGTCCTCCATATCGCCTGCCGCGCACCAAAATCGGAAATAATAAACGTTGACGGTGAAAACGTGATTCCATTCATTCATCAGGTTCTGGATCAAATAGAAAAATTTACCAATTCCGTCAGATCGGGAATACACACAGGATACACCGGAAAAAGCATAACAGACATTGTCAATATCGGAATTGGTGGATCCGATCTGGGTCCCCGCTATGTTGTGGATGCGCTGCAAGATTTTTGTTCAGGGGCAAAAGTCCACTTCGTATCAAATGTTGATGGTCAAGACATCTCGAAAACACTGGAACCTCTTTCGCCTGAAACAACTCTTTTTATTATTGCCTCCAAAACATTTACAACCGAAGAAACCATGATGAATGCCGGTGTTGCAAAACAATGGCTTTTACAAACAGCTCCAAAATCATCAGTCGCCCAACATTTTGTTGCCGTGTCAACGAATGCAGCTGCCGTTGAAACATTCGGCATCCAAAAAGATAATATGTTCCAGTTCCGCGAATGGGTCGGAGGTCGTTATTCTTTATGGTCAGCCATCGGCTTGTCGATTGCTTTAGCTATTGGCTTTGAAAACTTCAAAGCCCTGCTCAATGGAGCGCGTGCAATGGATGAACACTTCCTAAACACCCCATTAAACAAAAACATTCCGGTTTTAATGGGTGTTTTGGGCGTTTGGTACCGGAACTTTTACAACTATCCCGCACATATGATTTTGCCTTACGATAACCGCTTGGGGAAAATCGCAAAATTCACACAACAAATGGATATGGAATCCAACGGCAAAGCCATCGACCGTAACGGTCATCATGTCGACTACGCAACAGGACCGATTATTTTTGGAGAACCCGGAACAGACAGCCAACATTCTTTCATGCAATGGGTTCATCAATCCCCGACGCCCGTCCCTGCTGATTTTATTTTGTGTAAAAAACCGGCACATCAACTGGAACAAAACCATACATCCCTAACCGCCAACTTTCTGGCACAAACCCGAGCACTCGCCATCGGACAAACATTGGAAGAAGCAGACGGAGACTCATCCAGAATATTCACTGGCAACCGCCCGACAACCTCTATTATCATGAGAGAGCTTACGCCATACGCTCTAGGCTCACTGATTGCAGCTTACGAACATAAAGTGTTTGTCCAAGGCGTCATCTGGAATTTGAACTCTTTTGACCAACCAGGTGTCGAATTGGGAAAAATTCTGGCAAAACCCATTAAAACCATGCTGGAAGCAAGAATCATTCATGATGATATGGATATATCAACCAAAAAACTGGCAAAATTTTACATGATGGAATAATCATTTTTGAAATATGTCAATCGCAGACATTGAGAATTCTTTAAATCCTTGTTAAATCGCACGTGTTATCTTGGTTTTTTAGAAAATGGGAAGAAATATGAAATTTTTCTATATAGCCACATTCTGCATATCATTACTGGGCGCGTGGCCAACGCACACCGCCAATGCACGAGGCTATAGCAATCCTTTCAACTCTCACAAAACAGATGGCCCAGAATACAAAAATAAATTTTTTGAAGTGCTATCCATCGCGGATTTCAAACTGCACATGCCCGAAGAAGAAGCCATAAGCATCATCGCCAAAGACGGCTGGACGGGTGGTTGGTCACGTTCTGGCAGCATACCGCCAGAGACGATTGAAACAACAGGCTTTCCTTTCAAACAAGGCAAGGACGATTCCATTACGCTGTATAGATACAGAACCTTTGACACCAATATTCTTAAAATCTATGCGATCGAATACACCAGAAAATTCGACCAAAACCAAAATGTACAAACACTGACAACAAAACTGATTGAAAAATACGGCGAACCGACAAACACGGAATTATCCAATCTAAAAGTCGTGCTCCAATATAGCCCCGACAACAAGATGAAATATAACCAAAACTGCATCTCGGAATATCAACGCAACCAAATCCAATGTTTATCTTATGTAAATTGGCTAAAGGGGCCTAAATTCACCATTACAGTCCTGCCCCGCTCCATTGAAATGGTCTTGGAAGATGAAGGGGAAGCCCTCAACCACCAGACAAACATTCGCACCAGACAAAATATTGACTTAAATACACTCGAAAAAGACACGTCTGAAGGAATAGATCTGGACTTTTAACCGGCTTGCGGAAAAAAGGAATTTGCCTCTTTCCCTGAATCAGGAAGCCCGATAAACTGAAGCAACATAGATAGACCAACACATAGATCAAACATTGCGATAAAATCATGACACAGACCAACTCCACTATGCCCCTTTTCTACAAAAAACCTGAACCTTTGGACTCATCCAAACATAAAACTCTGGCTCTCAAAAAAAGTTTTGGTCTTGATTTTACAAGAAAAATCAATGCTGTACCGGTCACTATGATTGAAATGCCCCAAATCTGCCATTCCTACCCGATTGCCTTTAGTCAGGACGCAAACGCAACCCCTGTTGCCATTCTTGGCCTGCGCGACAACGAAAATCTGTTTATCGACGAAAAAGGAAACTGGGAACCTTTGTGCTATATTCCATCTTATATTCGCCGTTACCCGTTCATTTTTTCAGAAAACCCCCAAAACGACCAACTGGTTTTATGCGTTGATACGGATAAATCGGTTATAGAAGAAGGTGGAGATCAACGTTTCTTCGAGGAAGATGGAACAGCGTCAGCTTTATCAAAGAACGCACTGGAATTCTGCAAATCCTATCACGCAGCCGCCCACCAAACGACAGCTTTTGGCCAAGCTTTGGACAAAGCGGGTCTTCTGGTAGAAAGATCAGCAGAAATAATGGCTCCAAACGGTAAAAAAATCAATTTTTCGGGGTTCAGAATTATTGACGAAGCCAAATTGATGGAACTGGATGATGCCACATTTATGGAATTTCGTAAAAATGGCTGGCTTCCATTCATTTACGCCCACCTCTTCTCGGGCTCTCAATGGCAGAAATTGACTGCTTTACTGGCTCAACATCTTGAAAAGTCAGCGGCCTAATCTTTCAAAAGTTAATAATACACAATTATTTATCCTCCTAAAGTCGGGAAAACTTGAAATAGAAGTTTGGAATGTGCTAACTCATCAATCATTCCAAAATAAAGTTTTGTTGCCGAACCATACCAAGGGGGTATTTCATGGCCAAAGTGAGTGTTACGCAAGCATCTGAGCTAACCGGAAAGTCAAAATCAACAATTCAACGTGCGTTGAAATCAGGTCGCTTGTCATACAGCATGAATGATGCTGGAGACAAAGAAATTGATACATCCGAACTTGAGCGCGTATACGGAAACTTTCCTCCAAAAGTTGATATAGAAGCAACGGTTCGCGCAGAATTACAACGCGCTCAGGATATGCTGGAAATGGAACGCGTTAAAATGCGTTGCCGCTCTCTGGAAGATCAGCTTCATATGACAGAAGTCCAATTGACCGATATGAAAGATCAGCGCGATCAATGGCAAAAACAAGCTCAACAACTCATGATAACCAACCAGACATCCCAAAAACAAGCGGAAGATCTGAAACAGGAAATGCGTGATCGTGAAGCCCGCGAACGCGCAGCCCGCCAACGCCAAATGGAAGAGCGGATGAAACGGATGCAAGCGCAAAATGAAAATGCGGCTTCCGCGTCTGAATACCAGGGGGGCGACTCCCCTGTACCAATCTGGTCAAAAATCGTGGATAAAATCAATAAGCTCCGCGCAGCATAGTCACAACGCAACCCCCATCCAAAACCCCTTCCGACTGAAGGGGTTTTTTATGACTTCCATATTGTCCCCTTGGATGGATCATCAAAAACTGTCATACTTAAAGAATGGCAGACGGTGATGACAAACCAGACGAAGCGTCAAAAACAGAAGACGCCACCCCCAAGAAACTTGAAGATGCGCGAAAGCGTGGGCAGGTCGCACAATCGCGTGATCTGAACACATGGATTATGCTTCTGGCCGCCACTCTTTTGATTGGAACGGCAACCCCCGTCATGTTCGCGGATCTAACCGATTTTTTAAGAGATTTTTTGGCACAAGCACACACCATGTCCGGAACACCAGGCTCAATCGGAATGATCCTGACAGAAACAGCTCGCCATGGATTATCGGCAACATTTTTAGTGTTTTTGGCCTTATTGGTAGCTGCCATAGTAGGGCCTTTGATGCAAGTAGGCCCTCTGATCGCACCGGAAGTTTTAAAACCTGATCTTTCAAAATTATCAATTATAAAAGGGTTTGGTCGCCTTTTCTCCCTCAAATCAATTGCAGAATTTGTCAAAGGCATCCTAAAAATATCAACGGTCGGATTGGTGGGATTTATCATGGTTTACCCGTATATGAGCGGAGCAGAGCATTCGATTGAACTCGCACCAACCAATATACTCCATGAAATAAAATCACTCGCTATCCGCATGATGACGGGCATTTTGGTCGCTCTTCTCGCCATAGCCCTTGCCGACCTTTTGTTTCAGAAATGGGAATTTGGAAAACAAATGCGGATGACCAAGCAAGAAATAAAAGACGAGTACAAGCAAACCGAAGGGGATCCGTTCGTCAAAGGGAAACTGAAACAAATCCGTATGGAACGGGCACGTCAAAGAATGATGCAAAACGTCCCCAAGGCGGATGTCGTTATCACCAACCCAACACATTTCTCGGTCGCCTTACAATATGACACCGACATTTCGGACGCGCCTATAGTGATTGCCAAAGGAATCGATGAAATTGCACTAAGAATTAGGTCTGTTGCGACCGAAAACGATATTATTCTGTTTGAAAACCCGCCTTTGGCCAGAACCTTGTACGACACGGTTGAGCTGGATCAACCCATTCCCGAAGAACTGTATAAGGCAGTGGCCGAGATCATTTCCTTTGTGTATAAAAAGAAAGGCAAAATCAAATAACTGCTTGATACGCTTTATTTTCATACCTTTTTCTGCCATTCTAGACTTATGAATCATTCACCCGTTCCACCTGACAACAGCACCAAAACCAAAACAAAAGGGCGATTTGCATCATCCAGATTCAACCCGTTCAACTTTCTGACCTTTGGCAAAAGCAAAGAGCACTGCATGCTCCTTGAAATTCTTGAAATTTCACGCAGCGCCCGCGCAATATCGGACAAAGATGATAAATTAATTCTTGGAAATTCCAAATTCGATGAATTATGTGCGATAGAAAACACCCCATCAATAAGCGCGATTATACAAAAATTCGGACAATCCCCTGAAACCATTCAGAAATTTTCAGACCTGAAAAAATCAGCACTAAACGGCCAAACCGAAAAATTTGACATTGCCTGTAACACCAACAATCAAACAGATTGGTACACCGTCACAGCAGAACCAGTCAGTGGATTGAAAGACTATATCCACTGGAGATTCGACAACATCACATGGGAACACAAACAACAAGAGAACCTGATCGCCGAACATGAAAAGCTCATCGACTATACAGACAATGCCCCTGTTGGCTTTTTCTCGGTTAATGAAACGGGACAATTTGAGTTTGTAAACGCCACTTTTGCAAGATGGGTGGGAGAAGACGTAGAAAGATTACTGTCTCACAAAACACTTCATGACTATCTTGTCGACATTCCCGAAAATGCATCGCCATTCGATATCAAAGAAAATGGAGGCGTTCGTCAATTTTCTGAATTAAAAATGAAATCAAAAAACGGGCGCGAATTTTTAGCCTCGATCACTCAAACAGTTGTTCATCAGGATGATGGAAAGATTAGAACCCGCGCCGTTGTCAACGACCTGACTGCAGAAAAAGCCATTCATCAAGCCTTGCAGGATTCTGAAGATCGATTCCGCCAGTTTTTCGAAGAAGCCCCCATTGGAATTGCAATTATAGACCAAGATGGTCAAGTAAAAGATTGCAACATTCAACTGGCCAGAATGATCGAAAAGAAACATGCTGAAATTCACAGATTACCTTTTTCCGAGATAATCGACTACGCAGACTGGACTCTGGCCAAAGAAACCATCAATCGCATCAGGGAAGGTGAAATGCTCTCTGACCCTATCGAAATCCGGCTGTGGATGATGAACCAAAACAAACCTCTTCCTTGCCACATGTACGCACGGCATTTCTCCGAAGGACATAACATTGCAATTCACTTTCTTGACCTGACCCAACAAAAGAATCTTGAAAACCAATTTATCCAATCGCAAAAAATGCAGGCTGTTGGGCAATTGGCAGGGGGAATAGCACACGATTTCAACAACCTTCTTACTGCAATTATCGGTTTCTGTGACCTGCTTTTATTACGTCACAAACCCGGAGATCCCTCTTTCGGCGACATCCAGCAGATCAAACAGAATTCGAATCGTGCAGCTAATCTGGTTCGTCAATTACTGGCCTTTTCCCGCCAACAAACTTTACGGCCACAAATTCAGGACATCACCGATATTCTGACCGAAGTCGCACATCTTTTGCGTCGCCTGATCGGAGTCAATATCGAACTCCAACTTATTCATGGCAATGATCTGGGATTGGTAAAAGTCGATAGCGGTCAGATGGAACAGGTTTTTGTCAACATGGCGGTCAATGCCCGCGATGCCATGCCGAATGGTGGGTTATTAACCATCACAACATCCCATCTTCAAAACACAGAACCCTTGACTTTCGGTCAGGATATGATGCCGATTGGTCAATGGGTTAAAATAGAAATAGCCGATTCAGGAACTGGAATTCCTCCTGAAATTTTAGAAAGAATTTTCGAACCATTCTTCACCACCAAAGATGTCGGCAAAGGAACAGGTCTGGGACTGGCAACAGTTCACGGAATCATCCGCCAAACAGGGGGATATCTGGGCGTAGACAGCTCCATCAACAATGGTACAAAATTTTCTGTGTATCTTCCTTGTGTTGAAGACAGCGAAATAAAACAAGAAGACCCCAAACCACAAACCGAAGACCTATCCGGTGATCTGACTGGATCGGCACGCATCTTATTGGTCGAGGACGAAGACGCGGTCAGAACCTTTTCAACCCGCGCCCTGACCAATAAAGGATACGAAGTTTTAACCGCAGAAAATGGGGAATCCGGTCTGGATGTATTCAACTCTCTTGACAGACCGATCGACCTGCTGATTACCGATGTCATGATGCCTGGAAAAGATGGGCCGACCCTCGCCAAAGAAATCAAACAAAAAATGCCTGATTTAAAAATCATTTTCATTTCGGGATAC